>BNJS01001460.1_pt1 | contig 72681 bp, 112 predicted proteins | sample 8540461 | NCBI WGS metagenome assembly BNJS01 (sample SAMD00202454, study PRJDB9452) | human saliva metagenome | isolation source: human saliva | place: Japan
CCCTACTACTATATCATGTTTTAAAAAAAGCTTGTAAAGTACTTTATTTCAAAAATTGGAATATTTTTGTTCGTAATTATCTTGAAAGATACTAAAAATGGTTATAAAAAAATCAATATGAAAACGCATATAAAAAGAACTAGAGATAACTAGTACTTATTTGATTTACTTACTTTTATCTTATGCTTATTCATTTTCTCTTGGAAAATATCTGTGATAATCTGACGCAATTCTTCGCGTTCTTTTTCTGGGATTTCACCACTTGTTTGAGCTGCAGCGTAGAGTTCAGGGTGTTCAATTGAAATGCGTTTAATCGTACGTGTCGTAGCATGTTTTTTTGACGAAAAAAATGGGATTCGCTTAATCAAGTCTTGTGGTACTAGCGCAAGAATCTTCTCAGCAGTTTCCTTGTCACTAATCTTAGACGTCGTAAGCCCCTTCTTAATCATTTCCTGTTCTTTTTCTGTAAAATCTTTTAATTCCATTCGATTAGTCCTCCTATTTACTCTAAGTTAAATTATATACCAATCCATATAAAACTACAAATGGACTGTTTTTGAAATATGTGCAATACTCTAAAGAGTGGTTTCTAGCTATTAACGATTGAAATAAGCCACCAACTCATCAAAAAAATAGAAATAAAATGTTCTATAATCACTGTCTTATCATACATCTTTAAAGTTTTAACCCACTTATCATTATCCATGATGAAAGGTTTAGCTAGACCTTCTCCTGTATAGTCCTCATACTTGGTATTTAGATATTTATAACAATCTTCTTTAGTCGCAAATTTAATGGCTTGGTAAGGTTCTTCAAAAGTTAATTTCTCTACAAATAAGAAACCATCATCAGCTGCCACTAGAACTCCAACGTGCCCAACAAACAAATATTCCCCATCTAAATTATCATGCAAGACTACAGAAAGCATTCGAGCTTTGTCGTTAAATTGAAATTGAGAAAAGAATTTTTCCATCTTCTCAGCATGAACCTTCACATCCGTAGTGGCTTCGGTTTTTACTCTAGAAAAAAGAACATCAAACTCTTCTTTGTCTTTGGAATTAAAAACCTGCCCTTTATCAATCGCATCGTTATCTAGGAAAAGCAATTGGTCATTTTTTTCAAGCTTTGGAATGGTGACTGAATTTTTCAAAAGAGCATAACTGTTAATTCGGCAGTTGGTCCCAACAAAATCGCCCTTCTTTTGATTCCAAAGGTTGCTAATTTTCTCAACATCGTATTCTGTGTGAGTAAAGGAAGCGAAATCTCCAGATAAACCAGTCGATTCTACAGTTGTATTATAGTCATTTACAAGATTAAAAAAGGCATCTACACTATTTGAATCCAGATGTGCTGATAAGAGCCTTTTAACTTCTTCAGAGCTAACTTGATTATTTAAATTACTGTAAGAAGCCTTCCATGGATTTGATTCCTTAGAAGGACTAGTTTGAGTCTGATTATTGTTGTCTGAACCTGTCGGTGCTGTATTTTGTTGACATGCAGCTAAGCTAAAAAGTAAGAGGGAGCATAGTCCTAAAGTTAGAATGTTTTTCGATTGGTTCATATATTCTCCTTATACAAGTTTTATAAAAACACTATTAACTAAGCATTAGTAGTGTCAATTAGTTTTTCTATCTTTATTATACTATATAACTTTATTATACTATATAACTTTTAAAAAGATTGTAATCTTCAAAAATCATTGAAAATAACTTCTAAATGTTTGAACTAATCTTTTTTTAGCCTCTTTTTGACTTTCAAATAAATTAATAGGAGTAAAAATCAAATTCCACAATAACAGTATGATATGACTATCAGATACTGCTGATATTTTAAAACTTTCAGAAATAGTTTCATAATAAATGAATGGTAATACTCCAGGAAATACACGCTCAATATAGGGTATAACTAATATTGGAAATAGTAGCAAAGTAGCTATCGCTGTCATCGAACTCTTAAAAAAATAAAGTTAAATAATATGCAATGAAGAAACACAAAACGCTACTAAATAGATAAGAAAAACTGTATTACGCTAACTTCTTTAATACTTCCTTTAAAAATGAAGAAGCTTGCGATAACTAAGAATGATAGAATGGCTTGTAATACACAATCTATCAATTCAACAATAATGATTTTTTTGTGTACTGCTTTTTTTGTTTCCGGTTAATAAATAGACTATTTTTAGATTCTGGATTCTCTACTTCTATAGATCCATTTATCAGTCCACCAATCATAAATAAATAAGATGTAATTGCCAAAATTTGATTAATTGATAACACAATATAACTTCCATTGATTTCAAATGTTATCAAACTAAGAATACATGTAAAATAGAATAAGCAATAAATGACTTAAAATTTGTATTTTCACTGCATTCAAACTATATTTTTTTATAAATAAGAGCATATACTATTTCATCCATATTTCTTGTCCTTCTGATTTTTATACCAACCTTTAATATACATCAAAAATAGTTACTATTGATGCTTGAGATAATAATAATAATAAACCATACATTTCCGAAGGATTGTTATTTTCTACTCTTCCAAATGCAAATGACTTTGCACCTATTAGGGGTAATAAATTTTCAAGTGTCGGAGAAACGACTTTCAATATGCCTGATAAAGTTATAATAAGAATACTTACAATAACAATGACAGATGGAATAGGCTTTCTTGTTATTTTTACTAAAAACATTGAAAGTAATGTCAATGTTATGGCAAAGATAATGATTCTTAACGTCACTTCTAAAACAAGACCTAGGCTAAGATAATTTTGCAATGTTTCATCTAACATCACATAGAGCATTGCACTATTTATTAGGGATAGAGCAACTGTCAACGTACTGGCTACAATAATTCCAGAACAAATCTGACCTGTTAAAATCGTCTGCCATTTTGGTGTTAATAATTTAGTTAATGATTCCTGACCAAATTTGTACTCCGTAGATAGAATCAGTGCAAATAAGATTGGAAAAAATAGAATACTAGATTGATAAGGGGAAGACAATACAGCATCTCTTACTGTTTGAAACTCCGTTAATTGACTAGTCGTATCTTCAAGCATAAGAATCTCTGTATTACCATTTGCTATCGCATTAATGACTTGAATATTTTGAAAGGTAAAGAATATAGTGATTCCAATCACAATTGCTACACCCCTCCAAAAAAGTGGCAATGATAATATTTTGTATAGTTCACTACGAGTATTTTTCATAAATCATTACCCCCATCTAACTTGTAACAGACTTAAAATATGCTTCCTCAAAAGAGCCATATTCTTCAAGAACATCTTTACTGCTACCATCAATGACTACCTTACCATTAGATAATCCTACAATTTTATCAACCGTAAGTTCTAACTCATTCATATAGTGGCTTGTGATTAAAACTATTTATCGTCTCTTACAAATTCTCTTAGAAACTCTCTAACCCATCTAATTCCATCTGGATCAAGTCCATTAATTGGTTCATCCAAAATAAGTATTTTAGGATTCGCTAAAATAGCCGTAGCCAGCCCCAGCCTTTGCTTCATTCCAAGTGAGTAGTCTTTTATCTTTTTATTGCCAACATCCTGAAGACCAACTATTTTTAAACATTCTAAACATCTCTGCTTATCTATACCACTAGTTAAAGCAATCCATCTCAAGTGATTATAGGCCGTCCTTGTTGGATTGGGTTGAAAACTATCTAGAAATGCTCCTACATATCTGAAGGGGTATTCCCCCAATTCTTCATAATTTTTTCCATCAAAAGTCGCTCTGCCTTCATCTGACGAAATCAAGCCAAGCAATATTTTTATTAAAGTTGATTTACCAGACCCATTTGGCCCAATTAATGCCGTTATTTCTCCCTTTTTTTGCTGTAAACGAAACTTCTGAAAGAACAACCTTATCGCTAAAAGCTTTACTAACATTTTCTATTTTAATCATTTACCCTTGTCCTCCTTTTACAAATATAATTATTTGAAATTTAGATAAATCATTTCTTCACCACTTGGTATTCCATCAATTTCTAGCCATACATGAACTAAAAATTGTACTACTTGGAAAGCTGAAACCCGAACTAAAGTTAGTCTATCTATTATTCCTCGTAGCATAACTGCAACTGCCCTTTGTAAGCACCCATTACCTGCACCATTTGTCAAAGTTCGATAGCTACCGATTTTTGTAATAGTTGGTTTTTGGTACATAACATTCTCCTTCCTATTATTCATATTACCCTACAGCAATTTCAATCGAGTAACAACTATGTTTACCTGCTAAATCCTGAGCAAATTGATTTAACTTACCACATATATTACTGATTTGGAGTTTTGAACTACTCTCAGAAAAACATGCTATAGAATAATTCCTAATCCCTAATAGTAACTATTAGGGTAGATAATAAGTTATCATCTACATTTCATATTCTACAAAACAAATATCAGAAAAAAATATCAAATTTCTGATTTCTAGGTAATTTTTTTGATTCCAGATTATCGTATTGTCATATACTATAGTAGATTGAAGTTAGAATAGTACGCCGCAACTGCTAAAAACATTTCTAGAAATGAATTTGACTTTCTTAATAGATTTGTTCATATCTTATTTTTAATCTACTATAATTTCCATAAGAAGTCTGTATTATTTAGATTATTATTATTCTATATCATTACTTGAGGGTAAACATGGTATAATTAGAATATATTTTTAAAAAGGAGAGACAATTATGAAATATAAAGTCCTAGTCATAGATGATGATATTGCCATTTTTAAGACTTATTAAAAAAATGTTCTAGAGAATAAAAACTTTGTCGTCGATACGCGGACTGCTATTCCAGAAATTGATATCTGTCATTTTATCGGCTATGATTTAATTATTTTTAGATATTATGATGCCCTCACGATGGAATTGAAATCTGTAAGTATATCCGAGAATTTATTTCTGTTCCAATCATATTTTTAACAGCCAAAAATTTAGAAGAGGATATTGTATATGGTATACAGTCCGGTGCAGATGACTATATTACAAAAACCATTTAGCATACCTGAACTAGTAGCTAGAGTACAGATGCATATCCGTCGAGAAGTGCGCAATAATCATTCTAGTGAGATTCTACAATTTGGACCTCTGGCAATTGATAAAAACTAAAGAAGAACTTAGAATTTCGGATATACATATTCCAACTACAAAAAGAGAATTCAATTAATTTTGTTGCTTTCCAGCAATCCAAATAGAATATTTTTCAAATGACGAACTCTTTGATTATCTTTACCCTCATGATTCTGAAACACTGGGAAGGTCTATTACAGAGTATGTATACCAAATCAGGCAAAAATTAAAACCTTATGAAATTAATCCAATTAAAAACAATCTGGGGAGGTGGTTATCAGTGGATAACGCTCTGACTTTTAACCAACTGATTAAACAAACATATTTTAAGATTTTTAAGACAATTTCTTATTAGTCTTTTTTTCTATTTTTATTTGCTACCATTGTTATTTACTGCTTTTACTAATATTACTGAAAAAAATGCAGGTGCATTTACTATCTATTTCAGCACGATTTCTTGGATTTATATTAGTCTAATTTTATTTTTCTATTATTGCTAAAAAAATATTAGCAACCTTCTAGAAAAGATAAAGCAAGAAACAAATATTGTTTATAATCAAAGTCTATTGGTTGATATAAATGAACAAGCCCCAGCTAAATTAACTTTGATTGAACTGATTGAAACAAGACAAAAAATTCAGGAAATGCAGTCAACGATTAAAAAAATGATTCAATCTGAAAAACAGCAAAAAAAGGAATTGATGTTTCAAGTCTCAGCTGCAGCACATGATTTGAAGACACCTTTAACAATTATTCAAGGAAATGCTCAATTTTTACAATCTATGGATATTACTGGAAATATTGGTCAATGTTTAGGAGATATCGAAATTGCTAGCCAACAGCTTAATAGATACTTTTAATCAGCTAATTAATTACTCTAAAACATTCTATAATGATAGTTCTAATTGGGAAAGTTTCTCTTCGGATTACTTACTTGAATTATTTGAACAAGAAATTAAGTTAATTACTGATAAAAAGGCTAAAATCCAATTTTTCAAATAATCTACCAATCACTATTAATTTAACACTTAATTTAAACCTATTCCTACGAGCAATCCTAAATATTATTAATAATGCAATTGACCATTCCAAAAGTAATTCTCCATTAATAAGAGTAGACTACAAGTTAATAGATAATAAATTTTATATTTCCATATGGAATAGCGATTCTTCATTTTCTGAGAATATACTCGAGAAATATGGGTTACTATACTATCAAGACAAACAGGCAACAAATTCAGAGCAAGGAAGTCATTTCGGAATTGGATTAGCATTTGTTAATCGGGTAGCGAAAATTCATGGCGGAGAAGTAAATTTGAGTAATTTTGAGAACGGTGCTCTTGTCACTATTTGTATACCAGTCTAGTCTTTAGTTTTCAACTATTTTATGTCAATATTCTTGCTAGTCCATCATACTCACTAAGTGATTGACTTACTTCCCCTTGCAGTAATCTTATTTCTTCAATTACTTGATCTACTGTAATGGATTATGGCAAATTTAGTTTTGAAAAATCATACCTTGCAAGCTTTGGACTGCTCACATCTTCATTCTTCAAATTGATAAGCACTTTCGCCATCTTATTCAAGGTGGCGATTTTTTCATTGATTTGATTTAGTTTTATATTTATTTCTGCTATTTCTTTGACTAATTCGTCTTTAATGTCCTGGTATTTCTTATCTGCTTCAGTTAATTCAATGAAGAGGTTAATCTCAGTAATCTTTTCCTTCTCTTGAATATATTTCGTAATTGTGGCTTCATTGAGTCCCACCGTACTTACATAATAACCTTCTGCCCAGAAATGTTGATTTCCAAATTTGTACTTGAGGTTAGCGTGTTTGTCAAACATCATGAGCGCTCTTTTACCTTTTAAATACCCCATGAAACTCTAAACACTTATCCTTGATGGAATAGTTACTAACATATCTACATAATCTGGCATTAAGTGACCCTCGATAATTTAAACTCCTTTATAACTACACAAGCGATGAAATATTTCGCCATTTAGGGGTGAACACAATGTGATAGAACAGTGCCTCTTTGTGTGCAATAAACTATGAACCTTTTGTGACATATTTTCTCCTTTCGCTTTACAATTGGCTTGAACACCTTTATTGTATCGCGTTTGGAGTTTTTTTATATAACCTTAGACGCGCATCTGACGGAGCGAGACAGACTGAAAGTCACATAACAAAAAGGATTTAATCCTGTTATATACAGAATTAAATCCCTTGAATATAATATTTGAAAAATTTTTTTGAATCAATTAATATTAGTCGAAAGCATTTCAGTAAAACATTAGGTACTTTTTTATTGTTTTACAATTTTTATAAAGTTTAGTAAATCACAAATTTTAAAGCTACACAAAATAGATAATTACTCTTGTAGAAATTAATATAATTTTGTAATTACCAAAAATATTTTTAATAGGACTATGAATTGTTTTTAATAACTCAGTAGAATTTGCTAGATCTGATATCCTACTAAAATCTTTACGAGCTTGTTCAGATAAAATAATTCCCCCTGGCAATAATTCGCGACTAAAGAATTCATAAAAATATCTGAAAAGATTGAGCAAATGCAACACCATCTAATTTCATTTCAGATACTATTTTACTAACTAGACTATAAGCTTGGAAATATTGTTCTTGAGGTAAGTTCATTTCTTTAAAGCTAGTTTCAAATTTTACGATTGCATCTAAACATTGATTTCTAAACTGTTGATTCATTTCGATACTCCTTCATTACTATAACATCCTGCTATTATCACAGCCATTTCTGATACAAGACCATTTACTACCGATTCTATATTCATTTTGAAATTCTAGAGTTCCAATTCAATTTCGTATATAGATAATCATTCCTACAAATAATATTATCTGAAAACATTCAAATGATAACTACAATCTAATATGGAATGTCTCCTACAATATCATAAATGACACACAAATTACGTGATTTAATATAAAAATTTAAAAAAATCTGAATTGTTTTTTAAAAATTTTTTTATACTCTCTAAAAATACCTCTATAATACATACTCAGACCCTAATATAGCAATAAATTTATGAATAATAGTATTTGATTCGAATAAAATGTTAATGGCTATTCCAGTCATTATAAAACTAATTGCAATTATCAAACGATGCTTCATTTGTACCTCAACTTTCTATTTCGTAGAAAAAAATTCAGTCCCTATCCAAAAGCCTATAATAGCTCCACCTTATCTCCTTAAAGAAACAATACCTTCTCAAAGCATGAGAGTTCACCTTCAATGCTTGATAGCATTGCTTCATCCATTACTTCAAATCATTTCACCATTATATTCATCACGAATATTTCCTTACATTTATATTAATTTTTTATCTGGTTACAAATTTGGTAAGTTTTTTCTGCTCATTTTTCATTATCTCGTTATACCAAAAGAAATTAATCCTTGAGCTAGATTTTTACTCAATTCTCCATATGTGGCAATTTCTTTATAAAATGTCGCAACCTTTGGGCTCATTGATTTGTGACTATGAATCCCACTAACAGCCTGCTGACGAAGAGCTTCTGCCAACTCCATGACAACCCTCTGTTCATTTTTTGTATTCTCTAATAGAGTTTTATAACGTAATAAAATATCTCGTTCATTTTTATGAATCTCTGTATCTAAAATCAAATTGTAAACCTTATTGAGAATTTCTTCTGTTCTCTTATCCATAAATTATCCTCTATAACCTGAAAGACAATAGCTCCTACCCAATGATGATATCCAACCATTAGCCATGACATCTTTAGTTAACTCAAAACCACACTTAGTTACAATATCCCCATTCTCAATTTGGAAATTAACAGATGAAACATTGTCCAAACATGTAATGAGGCGAAAAAGTATCATCATCACAACCTTATAAAGTTCCCTTTTGATTTATTCCTTTTAAACCTATACAAATTAATAGTATAGTGGCTATGATATCAACAATATCTTGTGACTTTAGTAAAGACAAGACTCCTAGAGAAATAATGTAAAATATACTAATTACTTTTCTCATTATCTACAAAAAACATCTGCCGCTAGCCCGCCTGTTGAATTCGCAAATGCAACACCAACAGGACCAGTAAATGCAGTTAGATCTAAATAAATTGACATATCAACTAATACTCCACAAGTAGGATTTAATCCACCAGAGTACTCTTATAAATCACTGTTTTTTAGAATTGAAAACTGACTCATTGAACTATTCATTGTACATCCTCTCTTTTAGCAAATTTGCATAGCTGTAGCACCACCTAGAATCGCAGCTCCAGCAGGTCCAGCGTATAAAAAGCCTATCTCAGTCATCCCTGCCATACCTGAAATACATGCCAAATCATTTTTACCTCCTTCAACACAACAATAGAAAGAGCATCAGCTTTGAGCACATTAACTTATTCCATTGTTTTTGTATGCATGATGAATACCTCCTATATAATTTGACATGATAGATAAATTATTCAACTTACTTTAAATTAGAAAATGTTATAGCGAACATATTTAAGAAAGCTCCTTTACCTCTCTCTTGATGAGGTATCTTTGCAATCAAGCTAGCAAATTCTATCACATTTTTCGGCGCCAGATATTGATGAGTCATCAAATAAATAGACAAGTCATTACTTAATCTACCTATTCCTCCAAATTCATCATTTTTTTATTGAGGTTTGTCCATTCAAAAATATTTTTTTTAATTGAACATCATGAAAGACTTCATCAGATAATAATAAGTTATCAATAAGATTTAATATCTCTTGCTTTTTCATTATGGAATAATACCTCCTATATAATAGGTATTTTTTTGTCATATCATAACCTTGACAAGTTCATTATAGCAGGAAAGGAGAGATTTTTTTACCGCAAAGTCTTTAAATGTACTTTTTCATCACGAAACGTATTTTTTTCATGATTTATAACCTTTCAAGATTAAAAAAATAAGCCATTTTAAAAATTTGTTCCACAAATCGCTGCTAAATATTGTGAATTCGTCACTCTAGCTTTTTTTGCCAAGTTTTATTGTTATGACTATTACCTAACTCATTTACAGGAACTAGCTAAAAAAATAATGTATATAAAGTCATAACAAAAAGAGTCCCCTTAAAAATATTCTATAGAATACCCTAAGAATGGCGACTCTTTTAAAGTTCTATTTCCAAAATCTGAGTAAAGGTATAATTTTTACTTGTGGTTTTCAAACATACGTTTGGATAAGATTTTAAAATTCTCCGAACATTGGCCAATCCTATACCCCGACCTTCTCCTTTTGAAGAATTGTCTCGCTTGAATATATCTCTCAATTCGATTTCTCTTTCTAGAGTAGAATTTTTAACAATCATGACTAATTTATTCCATTCTGTATCTTCAAGAAAACAAACTGCTATTCCTCCTTCTGCTGCGGATTCTATAGCATTATCTAACAAGATAGAAGTAATTGTTAAGAAGTCAATTTGTTCCATATTTTTTATAGAGAACTGTTCACTAATCTCCAGGGAAACTGGAACAGATAAGTTTTGGGCCTCCGATAACTTAGATAATAGTAAACTCTTTAGCGCCAAATCATTGATATTTCTTAGATGTGCTACATCAAAACGCTTACCTTTTAATTTTTCACCAGAATTTTTCAAAACACCATCATAGACTTGAGAAACCAGATTAATATCTTTTTGATCTATACCTATTTTTAAGCTCGATAAAATATTAGCATAATCATGTCTAAAGCTTCTAATTTCTTGATACAGCCCCTCAACTTGTTGACTATAATTACTAAGATTTTGCAATTGAATTTCTTTTTGTAGAACGACTTTCTCCTGTAATTCTTGAAGTAATTTTCTATCCAATAGATTAACAAAACAAATAAACAGTAGAAAGTAAACTGCTGTTAATAATTCTTTGTAATCTGACATTCTATCCCAGTTTACTTTTATCAATGTAGTTTATATAAGGTAGTAAGATAAAAGTAAGCTAGCATTAAAAGTATTCGCAGTAATTAAGATATTTTTGTCTTTCTGTCTAAGTTTTTTTATTTTTTTAAATGACTAAAATTATATTGAAAGATACTAATAAGGAATAACACAATAATTTTAGCTAATAAAGAGAAAAATCATTATTCCTAGGTTAGTTTCATATAGAGTTTGCAATATGGGGATCTTATAAATTACAAAGTTACCTAAAAAAATTTTTTAATGACGTGCCAAAATCCAAGTGGAAATAATGAGTAAAAAAGTAATAAAGAGACCTTACTTCTTAATTTACCAATGGACAAAGTATACAAGATAAAAAGTGGGATAAATCAATAATGATCCAAGAAAATAAAAATTCAGTTGATTCAAATACAACAATAAATAGTAATGTTAAAAGATGGAACAGAATAATGGACATTACTACTTTTTTTCAGATGTAATCTCTCGCCTACAACCCTAGCATGGATACATAATAATAGAAAAAAATATCTAAAAATATTTAGCAAAAAAATATCATCTAAATCTCCTTAGTCATGAAGGCTTTTCGACAGCTTTCATGAGTGAACGTATTTTTAACCTAGAGACAATACAGGAGGATCCGTTCTGAAAATGAACTACCCGATTTTCTTTATCAATGAAAGATATATTATAAGGATTTACAATAAACGACCTATGACATTGAAATAAACGTGGTTCCTGTTTAAGAATATCTGACAATTGTCCATAGAATTCAACTATGTCACGTTTGGAATAGAGAGTTAACTTATAGGGCGATTGACGATGTCTCAATATACAATAAATCTTTAAAAGGGACTTGAATTTGAGCTTTTTGATCCTGTAAATACAAAAGAATCCTCAGATACTGTTCTTCCTTGATTATCGCTAACACTTGAAATAACATTTTCAATTCGTTTGATAAATAAAGATTCAGGTAATTCTTTATCAATAAAATCGATAGCCGATACTAAATATTCAAAAAGATACAGGCATAAACTCAGAATGTGTTGTTACAAAAAGCAATCGCAGCCTGGGAATCAAGTTTTTCTAATCTCCCTTGCAATGTCTAACCCTCTTTTTCTTCATCTTTTATTTCGATATCAAGTAAAAATAATTGGTGATTTCCTCTCTGAAATGTCCTCTAAAAGCTGTTGAGGTTTTTCCATAAACCCTCAAAATGCCTATACTCAATCTTATTATCCACCAAAAATTTTTTGACAATATTTTTCAATTCTAGTCTGTTGTAAAAATTATCTTCTAGTATAAAAAAATATTCACTACTTCACTCCTATATATTTTTCCACTGATTTTTTAATATTGTAAAGTGTCTTCTAGAACAAGCAATGTCTGATACTCTATCATCCAAAAACATAATCGTTCTTGTCTCATGATTAAATCCTGCTATTTTATCTTTATTCACAAGAAACTTTCTATGGCATCTAATAAGTTCTTCTGTACTTTCCTCTTCGATTTTAGCTAGTGAGGTTGAAGCTTCAAAATTCCCTTCGGCTGTTACAAAAAGAACAGCATGAGCTTTTGTTGGGTGAGTTGTAACATAATAAATTTTAGAGAGTGGTATCTTTACTATAGCTCTATCTTGATATAAAATGTAGTCTTTCATATTTAGCCTCCTTCTATCAGTTTAATATTATCAGAATTATGGAAATTAAATTATAAAAAAATCTCAAATGGTTTCTATGCTATCTTAAATGGTAGAAATTTTTCTTAATTTAGACATTTCATGATGAAATAGATACTTTTTAGTATCTCAATAATACTAATCTTTCTTCATTTGATAAACTATTATCATATGAAAGGAAAGCTATGAAGGCAATTCAAATTTTACACTATTCTTTATTTGGATATATTTTATCTCTGTATTTAAAATATTATTTCTTTAAAAAAACATTCAAAAATACAAAAAAATTTTTACAAGGGCATAAGATTAACTACAAATATAAATCTTCTACTTATTTTATCATAAAAATCAGGGTCTCTAACATCTAAAAATGAAACTCTATTTAAAAATCTATCCAATTTCATTCAAAAATCAGAAGTTATCATCATAGGCAGTCAGATTGATTATGATGAGCTTTTATCGAAAACCACTATAGTGTGTTTGGTGTTATAGACATAACTAAAAATAAATCATTAAAATATATTAAAGAAAAAAATTCATTTTTACTTGGAAGAGCTCTATAAATTTAAGAAGGATAAGAGTGATTAAATCTCTGAAATAAAGTTCCAAGTCTTATAACTTTATATTCCATTACATCATAGAATTTTTGATTTCTTCCTCCACATGCTCCAGTTTGATATCAAATTCTAGTTTCGTCTTAAAGTAGTCATATTTTGTCAGTCTTCTTTTTTCTGAGTTATTGAGATTGATTGGAACTTTTGAGGCTGGACAAAATCTAAATTCCTGAAGAAACTGGAGTAAATCTTCCTACCAGAAAACGCATAATATCAAGTTTTTTTCAACACCTGATACTATGCGTTTTTTCTGATTTTAAAGACTTTTTCAATCCTAAATAGACTATATTTTTAAAATTTGTGTTCTAACAACCATTTCAATTAGTTAAATCTTTAAATCTTTCTTCTCCAGATTTAAGCATCTCTTTCTCCACTTGATTCAATTCTCCAAATAGTAAATTATGAAGAATGGTTGTTGCTGAAGTTGTATTTTCTTTTGAATCATATACACAACTTCTATCTCGTTGGTAAATTTGAATTCTTTCAAAGATAGCTAGTTTTTCCAATTGTCGTGTATTATCAACTATATGATTTACAATGAAATCATGATGTTCTTTTGGAGTTGCGCGTGCTTGATTTGGATTGATAGCGTACAGTTCTTCGTATCGGATAAGAGTGCTCAGATAGGACAGCTCAGGCTTTGTCGCAATCAAGGCTAACTGTACTTCATATCCCTTATTTTTCAAGAGTTGTGCTGTTTTCTTTGGAACATCAACTGTTCGTAAAGTTCCCTCTATCAAAAGATTGTATCCCAAATGACTCAATTCGGTTACTAAAGACTCTACCATTTTACCTGCAAAATCTTTGGTGTATTCTACACTGTCTTTGCCATATTCTTGCTGCAGTTCTAAATAGTGTGGATGCTGAGAACGAAAACTATCTCCATCTATGATAACAATATTTCCTTGAAATTCTTTCTGTTTAATACGATGAATTGTAGTCTTACCGGCACCACTTTGCCCTCCAAGCAAAATTGCTATAGGTTGCTTACTGGACTTTTTTCCTCTTGTCAGTGAACGAAGATTCCGTGCTAGAGCATGTTTGAATTCACTGTCAGTATAATCTTGGATTTCCATTAGGCTACCATCCGTTTTTCAGATATCTCTAACATGCGCTCAATTCCATCCAAATAGCCGCTATATCTCTCTATTTCATCAAAAGTTTCTACTAAATAGATATTCGTATGAATCAAATCAGATAGATCATCACTCATTAAAATCCAGGGATTAGATTCATCATCAATGCCAATTCCCTGACTATCTTGATAACGATAGAGTCGAGATAATAGATTAGCACCTCTTTCTTTCACAATTTCAATTTTTAAAGTCAATTCATAATCTTCAACAGGATTGAGCATTTTATCTTCTCCTACAATATCGACATAAGATACATTAAACTTCTGACAAATGATGTCAATTAATTCCGTAGAGACTGAACTAGTTCCATTTTCATAACGACTCAAGCTATTTCGAGAAATTCCAATAATTCGTGCAAATTCTGGTTGTGTTAAGTCATGCGTTTTACGTAAGGATTTTATGTTCTTTCCAATCATGGCAAACTCCTTTATTTTTATAAATCCATTATAGCATAAAAAAGCAGAACGCACCAATTTTGGTGCGTTTTTTCTTGTTTTTTCTAGCCTAAGCTTTACTTCTAAAAAAGCCACCTTAAAGAATAATTCCTTTTTCGGTGGCTTTTCAAAATACTATATAAAATACTCTCGTTTAATTTTTGTAAGCAGATTGTTAGCAACCGAAGTTACACCAACATGCATCAGTTCAGGATCAGAATAATCTAGATTACGAGCATAGCCTTCTGCAACAGTCTGAGCAATACGCTCATCCAATTTATAATTAGAGGCTTTTAATAGTGCTTGAAATAATTCTGAACTATATAATTTTAATATTATTTTCCAATGATACTACTGCCATTTTTTTGTAACTCCTCTCCTGTTTTTTTGATTGATAAATCTTCTCTATTTTCATTATATCACAAAAAGATTGGTTGTGAATGGATAATTGTTTTAAAAGAATAGGGTTTTCTAAATTCAGCAAGCATTTCTTCTTTTGTAATTTCATTCTGACGAAAACGAGCTAAAAGCTTGGGTTGGATTGTCATCAGTCTGAACACCATAGATAAAATCAAAATGGTGTTGTAATTTATCTGGATTTTCCCGATTTTGAACGACAAATTCCGCAAAATCTAAATCTGACTCTGACTTTTTATGTTTTGCAAAATAGTGACAATGATAGTCCGGGTTCTTAAAAATTTCTACAAAATTTGAAATACGAAATTCTACTATAATTCCTACTTCTTCTTCTGAGTCAAAAAAATATTATTATTAGAGGTGCTTCGATTTAATACTTCAACTTGCTTGTTAATAAATTTTCTAGCTTGTTCAAAGTCAGGTGTGATATAGAAACCAGGTCCAAAGTCTAGCTCACTTCCTAAATTAAATTTAACATCGATTCCTTTTTTTAAGGATTCTAAATGTCTCAATAATGTAGCATGAAACCACTGCGTCTGACCTAGTTGCTTTTCCTGCTTGGTAGTCAACTCCAAAATATTTACTTCCTTCTCTAGTCTATACTAAAAGTATAACACAAGACTTTATGCAAGTAAAAAGAAAAATTTTATAAAACCATTTATTTCATTCCATTTTTCCTAAATCTCTCTAAATTCTTCTCCAATTGTTCCTTATGAAGTTGATTCTTAGCTTCCTTTAATGTGTCGTCCAAAGTTTCTTCCCTATAAGTTGCTTCTGTTTTTAGTTGTTCTGATTCTTGATTTGGAGTGAAAATGATATCTAGCAATCGGTCTATTTTTTCAAGATCTTGGACAGACATATCAGATAGTCGATGAATTAGCTTCTTAAATACATCACTATTGTCTTGGTTTTTCTTAAAAAGTTTTGTAAACATCTATAACCTCTCAAAAAAAGCAGCCTATCAGGACTGCTTAGTGTAATTCGGAAATCGCATCATAAATGGACTGCAATTTCTTATTGTCTTTATTCTTTGTGTCAATCAAAGTATGTAGCTCTTCAATTTTCTTTTGACTACTTTGAATATCGCTATTGTTATCCGCAATCAGTCTTTTAAGATGTTGCTGATAACTTGTAGTGATATCGATCTCTTTTCCTGTTCTAACCTCTGTAACTTTGGTTTTAGAACTAGGATTTGATTCCGTCACAGGTGCTTGTTTTCGCTTTTGAAAAGCTGCTTCATAATTTACATCATTACCTCCTTGATGATTTCCAAATAAGGCCGCAATTTTATCTGGATCTTCTTGATTTTTCTGATTTACTTTCTAATGGTTGATCAAAATTCCAATCTTTTGTCATTCACTCATTTCATCCTTTCTAAATTCAGAATCATCGAATTGTCTTTCTCTACCGAAGGCATGGTCAAGAGCTTCTTCAAAACTCATGTGACTGATGCTTTGACGCCTTTTTGAACGTCGCAAAACATCGCTGTCTCCAGTTGCTCTTTGTAAGCTGCGAGTTTTTTCTGTCTCTCTTGCTACCTTGCTTTTCTTGCCTAGTGACCTTTTTCTTCTAAGCGTTCAATAATGGTCATATACGATCCTCCTTCATTCTAATATTAGCTAAAACATCTTGATTTTGTTATCACAATTCTAAACATTGAGAGGTTTGTCTTACTGGTTGATTCCTCAATGTCTCTTTTGCAGTCTCGATCATCAATTGTAAATCTGATTTCTTTTCTCTAAGAATATCGTTCCAGTCTCTTTTTTCTTTCCCATATTCATTATCAGGTAAATCCAGTAAAACAGGAAATCCTGATTGAGATAACTTATCAGAAAAATCTTTTCCAGCATCATCACAATCTACCGCAAGTGTCAATAAATCTGGATGATTATCAAAATAGCTGGTGGTATCACGAATTGTATTGATTAGAGGCAATAACTTTGAAGGTATTACTGTATCTAAAAATTCCAACTTCTGATTTTCTTCAGCTATCAGTCGTAAAGTTTGATAAGCGACAACAGACCTTTTTAATCCCTCCATAGATACCAAACGAACATCTGATAGACTTTGTTGATGAAGTTCGTAATAGCTCATCAAGTCGATAAACGATTCACAAAAGACCAGTCTATTTGGTTTACCAATGTCAAAGGATATTCCAACATGTCCATGGCTTCCTTTTAGAATCGTTTTTAACCTCTCTCTTGGAAAAGAGTGATTCTTATATATCCCTTGTAAGCTTGTTGCCTGCAGCTTGTGACGATGATTAAAGCTTTTAAAAACAATAACAGGTTCAACTGTTTCATTTGTTTTCCAGCTGGCTTGTGCTATCAAACCTTGTTGAATCATCTTTTGTACGATTTCTACTGCGATCCCTCTACATTCTGTTAAGTAATATCTGGCCAGACTACAGTTAGAATCTTCTATTCTCTTTAAAGGATAATAAAATGGTCTCTCTCTTTTTTCTCGAACAGCTTCTTTTTGAAAAGGTTCTTCAGAAAGAAAGGATAGAGCTTCTTTAAAGGAAATTCCCTTAACAAGTCGAACAAAATCAATGACATCACCTTGAATATCTCTTGAAAACCATTTAAAAGTATTAGTATTCGAAAAAATCCGAAATGAATCGTGTTCAGGATGTTCATAGACACTGCTCGAAACTTGTTCAAAGGAGATACCTAAACGTCTTGCTACATCAAGAATTGAAATTTGCTTACATTCTTCTATTTCCATGCAATATCATCATTTTGTCGTAGTATTTGGCAGTGATGGTATTGATGATGATTCTTCTAAAGTTTTAGGAGTGACCTTATCTAAATCATCTAACCCAGATTTCCAAACTTGAACTTGATTAACCAATAACTTACCAGGTAGTTTAGAATAGGATAACTTAACTGTTCTTGTTTCTGTCTGATTAGTCTTTGATTGGATGGCATTCTTTAAATCAGATACATAGGTTACATTATAAGAGACCATGGCAATGGCTTGATTCGTAGTCTGATTGACAAAGATATCAGCTTTTTCAAAATGATAATCCAAAATATAATCCTTATACACTTGGTTCATAGCATCATTTTGACTTGACAATTCTTGAGAATAAGCCGATTCAGTCATATAAGGTTGAATACGTGTATTATTTTCTCCGAGCTTTTCTTTCGTATAGTACTGCGTCAAAAATTCTTTTACAGTATCCGATGACAAAATGCTGGCTTTATCTTCTGCTTGTTTGTCCTCTACAAGTTTAGCTGCAGCCAATTCGATTTCTTTGCGACTTTGTTTAGCAGTAGAATGTTGACCAGCAGTATATCCCATCATGAGAATAAAGCTAGTTGCGGCTACTGCTCCAACACTAATTAAGGCTTTAGTTTTGACTTTATTTAACATCTTAGACCTTCTTTCTATAAAAACTAGGTCAAGCATACCAGATAAATCTTGAAAAAAGTATCACAATAGAAAAAGGACTCTACATTGAAAAAAGAATCCTTAATTTTTTATAATACTATCAAATAATTGTCTCAAATTCACCGAGCTTACCACGGGAAAAACGAGGCCTGAGTAAAAAAAGCGCTCGGTATTTAGACCCCCAAAAAACCGAAATGCGTTGAAAGCGTATGATCAGTTTTATCATGACTAGATAATAGATGATGAAAATCAGGAATATCCAAAATCATATTCTTATGAAAACTCTTTTGAACTTGTGAAAAGCTTATGTTAGTCATGTTTTAGAACTCTTTTCACGACAACCAACTCCCCATCCTTGATTTCCCAAATCTGATCAAAGCGTGATAGCATCTCTTCTTGACGGTGAAGTGTAAGGACGACAGCACTTGACAAGCTAAGTACCTTGTCTAATTCCTTTTGAAATTGGCTGGCATCCAAAGCAGAAAAAGGCTCATCCATGATAATTAGCGGACTATGACGATTTTTCTCCCGATTGAGATACATGTGCTGTTGCTGACCACCTGACAGGGACTGGGGTGGTATCTTTTCAAACTCTTCATCCCTAAAATTAGCCTCAAAAGTCTTGAAAATAGTGACATTATTTTCATAAGATGAGATAAAGGTGTGCTCCTGTTGCAAAATCATACCAAATTTGCCCCAGAGTTGATGAACAGGGAGATGATCAAGTAAGATTTCACCTTGAAAATCCCGGTCAGTCCCGTTTAAAATGTTGAGCAGACTACTCTTTCCAGAACCATTTTCGCCGATGAGGGCAATCTTGTCCCCCTTGCGAATTTCAACGTGAGGAATAGTCAAGCTAGACTCCCCCAGTCGCTTGGTGATATGGTTTAGCATCAGGCTCTCGAAAGACATCTGAGGCGCCTGAACAGCGGACGGACGGCTGACAATTGCTTGAAAACTTTGCACCACAGGTTTGACCGACTCCAGCATTTGCAAGTCGTATAGGATTTCCTGGATTGGCTCCGAAAAAGCAGTGATATAGCCAAAGCTAGCCACAACCTCAGGAATGCCCAACTGCTGAGTGGCAAGGGAGTAAGCGAGATAAGCGAAAAGGACAATGCTGATAAACTCAAAGGAAAGCCCTGTCAGCAGAATACCCATGATTTTGGTCAAACCGTAACCCAAATACTTATCCTGCAAGGTATTGAGAGCATTTCGTTGCTGGTCCTGAAAGCCAGACAAGGTGACTTGATTGACCAGATGGTGTCCCTTGAGCAAATCCTCCAAAGTACGATAGTAATTTCCCTGCTTTTCTAGATAAACCTGCCGACGTTGGGCGGTTAACTTCCCCACAATCTTGGGAATTTGAATACTGACAGCTGTCGAAACAAGCAAAATCAAAGCGACCAAAGGATTGATGGTGCGACTAATCACCACAGTGTAAATGAGAATCCTCAGAATTTGCTTGATAAAACTCATAAGAGGTGGTAGGTAGTCCTTCTCCAAGGAATCTAGGTCGTTTGATTGATAGGAAATGTACTCTGCCACCGTTTTCTGCTTGAAATCGTGGTGCCTCAACTCCAAAAGCGAATGAAACCAGTCATTTTTAAGATGAGTGGAAAAGAGAATTGCCTGCTTCCAATCCAAACGCATCTGGATATAGTTGCAACCCAGATAGCACAACACCGCCAGGCAGTAGCCATACAAGGCAATTTGATAATGCCCCCTAACCAATTCCTGGGTGAAATAGGGTAGCAAGGCAGTGCAGACATTGGAAATACCACCAAAAGCTAGATTAAAGAAAAGATACCAACGCAGCGGTTTAAGATAAATATGCATAGACTATACTCCTTGCTAAAGCTGTTTTTTTGCATATCGTAGAACAATTTCTACTGTCTCCCGATTCTGATAATGCAATACCAGGACATTACGTACAATAATATGACTAGATTATACCATAATAATTAAAGTTTTTTTATTAATTTATTAAAGGAGGTTTCACATGAATATTCCCAAAAAGAAGATTCATAATGATTTTACTTGAAATCATCATTATTATCGCCTTATAATTACAATTCTGTAATTTAGCTCTATATAAAAAAACAGCTGAACAACCTTGTTCAACTGTTTTTTTACTCTCTTTTCCATCTGATAATTTTTAAAATACCAAAGACAAGAAAGGCTAGATTAAAAGTTACATAAAATACTGTAAAACTGATCAGACCATTCTGGGATAAATCTTCCATATAAAGGGTCGGTTCAGTAAAGAACAGATATATTCCATAGACCTCCACAAAAATAAGAAAACTGATAAAACCAATCAGGAAAAGTCCACTGGCAATAAGAAAGAGTCTCCATAAAAGAATGAGAATTCCTCCTACTGCTAAAAAAATTACTGGGATAAGGAGTAAATCATTCATGACTTTCTCCTTTTTAGTCAATTAATTGACGATAATGGGTGGCAAGAGAGGAATCAAACTCTTCTAATTTTTGAACTAAGTCCAAATACTCCTCTTTTTCATATTCTTCAAAGTCCACACCTCGATGATTCTGAAGAGTGATTTCCAATTGGCTAGTGAGTTCTCGTTTAGAAAAACTGTAATCGCCTGTCACTTCCTCATAATGTTCCTTTAACTCCTTGTAGGCTTGGTATTCTTCAGGTGTTTGAAATCCCTGTACCAAAGCCTCTTCTAATTGATAATTAGACCTTCTTTCTATAAAAACTAGGTCAAGAATAACAGATAAAGCTTGGAGCTTTTATCACAAGAAAAAGACTCCGAAGAGTCTTCGCATTACTTATGCAATTCTTTATTACTCAATGTATGAAAAATCCCCCACAGAAGAATATTTACAATGATAAACAGCACTATTTCCACTAAATTAAAGTCTATCAAATTCCGTGACCGCATTGCCACCATAGCTTGGGAGTAGGGATAGATTAAAGATAATTTATCTGATACAAAAATCATCATAAATCCTACGAAAGTACCAATAGCACCAATTCCCACAGATTTACTGAAAACACGAGTTTTAGCTGTCACAAAAACTGCACTGCCATCATACTAATTGTTCCAAAAATCCCCAATAAATCCCACTTGAGGTAGGTGAACAAATTAGAAATTTCTAAATGAGCTAGGTGAGCACTGACATAAAAAATACCAAACAAGAACAACTGTAAAACAGCAATAAACAAGATAATTACTATTTCTTTTGCCAACAATAATTTCCAAGACTGACATTATTAGCTCTGAGAAATTCAATATTTTTTCTGTCAAACTCTTTTCCTAACATCATGGCTACATAAAGGCTAACCAAAATCGGAAAGAAAAGCTGGCTATAATAGAAGGTCAATTGTCCCCATAAAACAGGCACTTTTTCACTTTCTTCAACCATAGAATAAGCTGCACCAAAGTAAATCCCAAGACCAATCAGGCTACAAAAAGCTAAGAAGCAAATACCAATCATCAACATGGAAAATTTTTTGGTTTTCCGCCATTCTACTGATAGATAAGACATCATAGCTTGCCTCCTTTCTTTTCAACTAAATAGAGAGATAAGAAGAGATAGATTAGGGCTATTGGCAAATATGTAAAGAGTTTAAATCCTAGGTTTGTCGCCAAAACATAACTCACTTGACTGGCAACTTGCTGGTAATCCACCAGAGACAGATATCCTATACCACCAAAAGGGAAAATTAGCTGTAGAAAAGCTGGTGCATGACCAAATCCAACACCAAGAAATCCTCCGAAAATCCCTAATGCCAGTATCAATGCCTGCTTCTTCAGTAAAAACTGCAAAGTCAAAAACAGACAGGTTAAGACAAAAGAGGCTAGCAAGAAAATGACGATTTGCCAGAGGATTAGGCTAACAGGCATTTCTAGACCTGATAAGATTGCAATCAACTGAGCTACTACTCCCTCCAAAAAAGCGAGAAAGGTCAAAATGAACATGGTCAGGCCAAGCTTACTCAGAAAGATATGCCGTACATTTTCACCATTTGCCAAAAGCAGTTTGAAAGTGTTGCCCTCCTTCTCGTTCTTGACAATCCGCGATACAAAGAGAGAAATCACAATAGGGAGAATCAAGCCATTTACTTCTTTTATCATATAGAAAATTAGGCTAATCTGGTGCATGTCTGGATTACTTAGGTAGCGTGTAGCGGCTGCAATTGCCCAAGCAAATCCGACTCCCATAACTAGTATGCTAATGAGGAAGGATTTGGTTCGTTTTGCCTTGAGCAATTCAATAGACAAATTATTCAACATAAGACTCACTCCTTGGTTAAGTTGAGGAAGATAGATTCCAAGGTTTCTTGTTCTTGCTTCACTTCATAAATTGGAACTTTCTCGACTATTAAATCTCGTAACAAACTAGAAATCTGCTGATCGGCAAGGTTAGTCAGCTTGAGTTTATCCTCTTGTATCTCCAACATCTTGCACGGATAACCAAATAACACTTGGCTAATGACTTCACGTCGACCTCTAAAATCCCCACGCACTTCCAGCCATTTATTGGACTGAATTTTACGAATTTCTCCCTCGTAAACCAGTTGACCATGATTGATAATCCCCACACGGTCAGCTATATGCTCTACTTCAGAAAGGATATGGGTAGAGATGAAGACAGTAATGCCCTGTTCTTTTGCCAACTTGATAATCAGTTCCCGAATTTCATGAATCCCTGCTGGGTCTAGCCCGTTTGTTGGCTCATCCAGTATCAACAAACGCGGTTTCTTGACTAAGGCAAAGGCTAAAGCCAAACGCTGTTTCATACCCAGAGAATAATCTTTAACCAATTTTTTCTTGTTTTTAGGTTGATCTAACCCCACAATTTTCAAGGTTTCCTGAATATTTTTCTTATCAAATCCAAGGATTTTTTGGAAGACCAAGAGATTTTCATAGCCTGTCAAATTAGGATAATAAGACGGTTCTTCAATCATAGAGCCAATCTGATTAAGATACTGCTTGTCCGTACCTATAGATTGACCGAACACTTCAATCTCCCCAGCTGTACGAGAAATCAAAGACAAAATCATCTTCATGGTGGTTGTTTTTCCCAGCTCCATTTGGACCCTAGAAAACCATAAATCTCCTGTGTTGAACTGATAAGGAACTAAGATTAACTACCTGAGTGTCCTTAAATCCCTTTTTGTAAGTTTTTATCTGTAAAACATTACTAATCATTATGAACTTCCTCCTTTAAACCAAATAATTTTTCTATAATTTTTGATTTCTCTAAATCAAATTATCATAAGTATCTTTGATAACATCTCCACTACTCTTATCAACAAAAATGATAGAATCAACATAATTTACAATATCTAATTGGTGACTCACTATTACCATTGTTTTGTCTGAATAAAATGAATTATTCCACTACCAGCACCAAGAACGTTATCAAGTTCTTTCAAGAGTCAATTCTTGAAGAGAATTCATTGCTTCAATCTCAACTGAGATTCATTTGTTGTTTAGCCATTTGGAAATACCTCACTGATTAAAATTTATTTGAGAAGTATCTCTATCTAGGTTATGTCTTTATTATAGACATGCTAGATTAATTTTAAACTAAGCTAACCTTAATTTTACATTAAGATTAAAGTATTTTACCTTTTTTCACTCTTTTAAATGGTATAATATAGATAAGCGAGGTAAGATTATGAATTTCGAACAACAACTCCTGAATAAGCACATCCTTATTATTGATGACGATAAAATTTTAAACTCTTCCATAAGAGATATTCTCACTGCATACGGATTTTCCAATCTAACATCAGCCTATGATATAGAATCTAGTTTGGACATGATTGAAACAGAGCAATCTGACCTTTTCCTTTTGGACATTATGCTCCCCGATGGTGATGGCTACACATTAGCAAAACATATCCGAAAAAAAGGCGATACTCCTATCCTCTTTCTGACTGCCAAAAATAATCCTGAAGATGAGGTAGCTGGTTTCAATGCTGGTGGTGATGATTATGTCATGAAACCCTTCATTCCAAAAAATCTTATCTATCGTATTATGGCTCTGCTCCGGAGAAGCTATAAATCAGAACAGGAAGCAATACAGATTGGACAGACTTTGGTGAGTTTTCGGAATGCAACAGTACAAAAAAATGGAGCAGAAATTTCTATTACGCCAATTGAAATTAAGATTTTGAAAAAACTTTACGATAATAAAAATTACATCGTTTCAACTGAATCTCTCTGTGATACGATTTGGGGAGTGGATAGCTTTTGGTTACGAAAAACTCTTTGACTGTACATATTCGGAAAATTCGAGAAAAAATAGAAGAAAATCCTTCAAAACCTCAATATTTAAAGACAGCTAAAGGGCTGGGATATAAATTGTTATCATGATTATGAACCAAACCAAAATTTTAAGGTATTCACTAAAGAAATTTATCTTTTTTTCCATCATTATCTTTATTACCAATATTATTTTAATTGCCAGTTTTGTTTTTTACATTAGGGAAAAGCAAACTGCTACTGAGACTGTGAAAATAATTTCTGAACACATTACCATCACAAAAAATAACGTCCACATACCTAAAAATGATATTTCTAGTCTAAAAAGAACAAAAAGTTATGGCTCATGGTATTGGATAAGCAGACTGGAAAAACAGGTGTACGAACAGTATAAACCTACAGAAGTTCCTTCGCAATTTGACTATGGGGACATTTTTACAGTTTTTCTCGCTATTATCTTTCAGATTATCCTGTTTTTAGTCAGATAAAAGGTGGCTACATCATTGTTGTTGGTTTTCCAAAAGATAAAATTGCTCGTTATAGTTATAATTACTTAGATATAGATAGTATTCGCCTGATTCCACTAGTAGCATTTGGAGTATTGCTTTTCAACTGCCTTTATTTCGCTTTTCTTTACTACTATGGTGTGACGCATATCAATCGTAAAATTGCGCCTCTTGTAACTGCTATTCAGAATCTCCCAGATGGTTTGAAAAATCCAATAAATTCTATATCAGAACTAGAATATCTTACAACTGCAATTAATCAAACCGATACTCTACTCAAAGAGAATGAAGTCTTTAAAGAGCAATGGATTTCAGGAATTGCACACGATATCAAAACACCTCTTTCTGTCATCATTTCTAACGCGTCCTTGTTAAATGATTCTGAACTAGATACACAGTCTAAAAAACATATTCGCCCAATATTGACAGAATCCTATTACATCCAAAATATTTTAAATGACTTAAATATAGTAGCTCGCCTTTCATCCGGTCATCTTCAATTAAATCAGACTAAAACAAAAATTATCCCCTTCTTCAAAGACATTCTCATCCATATTTTAAATCAAGAAATCTGGAATGATTTTGAATTTGAATTTGATTACGATTATTCACTTGTTAATCAATCTATCATGATTGAGCAGTTTTTTTAATCACAAGAGTTATCCATAATATCATCTACAACTCTGTTTTACATAACGAAAAGGGTTGCACAATAAGATTCTACTTATTCAAAAAAGATACAAATGTAATTGTCGAAATCAAAGATAATGGACAGGGAGCTTCACCAGAAAAAATTGCTGAACTTAATGAATTATCTTTTAAAAACATTGATATTTCTAAAAATTAGAACGACTGGAATTGGGCTAAAAATTTCAAAACAAATTGTTGATTTGCATCAGGGCTCTATTTCGTTTGCTAGTGTCCAAAATGAATTCTTTGAAAGTATCATTTCACTTCTGATTTTCAACATTATCAATTAGATAAAAATGGAGAAGAACCATTAGAGTTTTCTCCATTTTTTAAACTAAAAGTTTACGTACAATTGACTTAACAAGAGCTAAACTATTGATATAATTGAATTAGAAGCATAAAAGTACACTGTTTAAAAATGTACTTTATTTTTTTATTTTTGTACATTATTTCAGGGGTAAATAATGTACATTTTTGAGTAGTGACTATAGTGATTAAGTAGTATGTTCAATTGTACATTTTGTTGGTTATGGAGTGGGTGAGGGGAGTTGGAATAATGTACATTTTAGTTCTGTATTTATCTGCTTAAATCATGTAAAAGCCGTGTTATCATTTAGAAAAGGAAAATTATACTTTTAGGAGGACAACATATGAGCAGTCGTGATAAATACACAGTAGAGTTAAAACCTTCAGTATTAGATATTAAACAAGCTTACTTTGACTACCCTGAATTGAAGAATCTGCTAGAAAATTCTTCATCGGTATTGTTTTTTGCCAGTCTCTAAATAGAGATAAACTAGTAACATCATCACAAAGCCTAGTAGAAAAAAAGCACTTGATTTCCCAGTAAAGGAAACATTCCATGGCGACTGAAGAACTTCACCTTGACCTTCCATCAAAAGATGAGTCCATTTATCTAATGTATTTCCAGTATAGGAATCATACAAAAGCGTCAAACGATGAAAAAGATAGCCTAGTAAGATGCCTAACAGTGAGAATAGTAGGAATTTCTTTCCACTGTACATCATCTCACCATCTCTTTCTGTTTGACGGCTCCTTCTTGTCTAAAGGTAATTTGGGATTTAGCCTCATCAATTGCATCGTCTAATGACTTATCCATGGTAAAATCAGCTAATTTCTCCGGATCATTAACCATTTTTTCTAACAGATGGTCTAAATGATTGTCTAGAATCGAACGGTCTTTCGTGTAGAAATGCAGAGAATCCCCTTGCCAAGCGATGGCCAAAGGAATCTCTTCTTTTTCTAAAAAAGCTTTAAATTTATCTATATCAATTGGTTTGTCTAAAAAATCTTTTTTCAGATTAATCGTATCAATCGAATAAGGAGATTGTAGCAATTCTTCTAATTTCTGCACTCCTATCTTATAGGCGGAATTCTGTGCTAAAGCCTGACGTCTAGACCATTCTAGAATCTTTAAAAGACTTTTTACAGTAAATAAAAGACTACGCTCAGCATATTGAACTGCCATTCGATCCTGTTGTTCAGAGGACATCTGAGGCCTCCTTCTTAACAAATAGCAGTTTTCCTTCTTTATAGCGATAAGCTATCAATTTCTGATGTTGCTTAATCGACTTAACAACCTGCAGTAGATCTCTCGAATAAGGTTCTCGAAGAGTAACTTCTACTGCTTTCCCATCAAAAATACCTACACGTTTAAATTCAATGTAGTCTTTTTTGAGATGTCCTAAGCCCATACCAAAGGGAAAGTGATGAATCAATTGGATGGTACAACCACCTTTATTTCCCATTTGTTTCAAATCATACAAGTTTACTACCTTCATGATTAACTCCTTTATCTAGTTTGTCGCATCGTTTCAGTCTGGTAACGATAAACTCCGTGTCTGTTAGAAAATTCTCACACACGTCTTGTGCCAGTTGCCCTTCACAGGGGAATACTCTCAGTCCCTACTTACACAGGCACGCTAATCAAGACGGAGTGGATTCAATTTTCAAAGAACAGGTAGCTTTATTATAGATAAGAGTAGTTGAAATTTTTATCACATTTTTATGGTTGTTGGAATAATCAAGTAAGTGATAATTTCTAGCTCCTCTCACAACACCCTACATACCTTCTATGTTTTATGAACAGTAGCTATCATTTACATTTTCAAACTACCATTCTATCAGACTAAAAGTCAAAATAGACGCTTCTACTTCGAGAGATACTCATTTAATGGTTCAGCAATTCGCTCTACTTCCATTACAGAAATTTCATCACTATGACTTCTCATAATTTGTTATTAGTTCACTTTGAGAGCTTGCTCATGAAACCAAACAGCGTAAGTCGTAAAGTCATAACCACCCGTGAAAACGGGTGGCTTGTACACCGGTTATAAGCCGTTTCTCTCCAGCGGCGTCTAAAGACGCTCGCTAAACTTCGTTCAGGTCGTGCTATATTACTTGACTAATGCCCGTCACAACGGGCTTTTACCTTGTTCTAAATCTGCCATCAGAAAACGGATCTTCATATTCTTTTACACTCAGCTTATCGAGTGCAATATCATTCTTTTCCTGCTCGCGAATATATTTAGCTACGGTCTTTTCGTTTAGTCCAACGGTACTTACATAGTATCCCCTGGCCCAGAACTTCCGATTTCCATACTTATATTTTAAATTAGCGTGCTTATCAAATATCATCAATGCCCTTTTACTCTTGAGATACCCCATAAAATCGGAAATCGAAAGTTTGGGAGGCATCAGTACAAGCAGGTGTACATGGTCTGACATCATATGACCTTCGATAATCTCCACGCCACGACAACTGCATAGATGTTTAATAATATCTATCAAATCCGACTTGACTTTGTAATATATCGCCTTACGGCGATACTGAGGTGTAAAAACTATAAGATATTTGCACATCCATTTGGTATGTGATAAACTGTAACTACTTTTAGCCATTTATTTTTCCTCCTTTATCTAACCTGAACAATTAGATTATACTTGGAAAAATAAATGGAAGCTAGAAGCCTTGTCAGCCACCAGCATAGCTGGTGGTTTTCTTGTTTTTCTCTATGAGAAAAACTGGCTTGAAGCCATAAATGAAAAAAAGCGAGTTTAGGCTCGCTTTTTTTCATTTACAACCCTCATATTTCAGGTTTAAAAATCAGTAAAACTTATTTTATGTAGTCAACTAAAATAAAAAAATTTAAATTAGTTGTGATTCAACAAATTTAGCATAACGTGGATGAGTCAATTTCAGTTGTTCGTGAGTTCCAACTCCTGTTATTCTCCCTGATTCGAAAAAAAGTAAATTTCATCCGCATCTACTACAGAAGAAAGTCTATGAGCTACTGTAATTACAATTCTATTATGCTTATATTCCCGTAAAACATTATTAATTATTGACTCAGTCTCACTGTCTAGATTTGAAGTCGATTCATCTAATAAAATAATTCGAGAATTTCTAAGAAATACGCGAGCTAATTGAAGTCTTTGACGTTCTCCTCCCGATAAAGTATTACCACTTTCTCCAATTGAAGTATAAATTCCATCAGGTAGGGACATGATTTTGTCATATAACTTGACTCTCTTCAAAACATTTAATACTTCTTTCTCTTGAACCTCCCTCTTAATCCCTAAGACTACATTTTCATATATTGTTGCTGACAATAGCTGTACTTCCTGTCTTACGTACGAAATATTTTGCCTCCAAATCCAAAGAGGAATTGTACTGCTGTCAACTCCATTTAAAAATAATTTCTCCTGATTCAGGTTGATAAAATCTCTCAATTATATTTAATATTGTAGATTTTTCCTGCTCCAGATGGCCCTAACTATAGCTATCTTTCTATTTGCTTTGAATGTCATTGTCAAATTATTGATTATAACATTATCAGAAAATGAAAAAAATTAATCTCTTTTAACTCTAATTTCGATGTATCATCCTCTATAAAATCTTGTGAATTCCCACTTGCAGACTTCTCTGGTTCACATTTACCCATTGATGCTAAATAACTCAGTTGCCCCTTTTGCCTTCTGTAAAAGTGTTAAAAATTCTCCTATATTACTAATCGGTGTTAGAATTTGGAAAATATAGATCAAAAATGAAATCAAGGTTCCTCACGCTGAGAGTATAATTTGATATTCTGTACGCACCATAAGAAAAGATAGAAGATATAATTATAATTAAAATAATAAAAATAAAGGTTGAACAACAGAATCTAACATTGAAGTTTTTAAAAGACAGTTTAGATAATCCATCAAATTTTTTTATTCATCTTCAAACTAGATTCTTCTTCAGCTACTTGTGATTTGATAAAGGTGTATATTCTGTAATTGTTCAGAAATATTTCCTATAAGTTCATTTGATAAACCAATGAATCTAGACATTATTTTTTTCCATTATAAGTAGACAAAGGAATAATTATAAGGAATAAAATCGGAAGTGTCATTAAAACAAATAACGTTAACCGCCAATCAAGTAGAAATAAAGCAAAAATTGCACCCAAAACCGTTAGTAAACTTATAATTAGTTTAGAAATACCATTAGCAATTAGTTCTCTAAGAATTGAAGTATCATTAATTAAATGTCCAGCGCTTTCAGACGAATTTCTACTTTCTAAATATATCAGTTTTGAATATACTAATTTTTCGATAAACATCCTTTCTAAAAAGAGTTTACTATTTTTTCTCCACATCTATTGAGTAAAAGAGCACCAAAAAAATACTAAAAACTATCTGCAATGCAAAACAAGTCACTAACAATAAAAAAATGTTGGTTCTGAATATGAATGCTTATCAATCATTAATTTGATTTGGAAAGGAATAAAAAAAGCCCAATTAAAGCACTAAATATAGTAAAAAAGCATACCTAGAAAGTAATTCAACTTATCCTTTTTATTTAATCTTTTAAAATAATTTTTCATATTTAATACCTACTAAAAATTTTTCTAAAAATATACTGGTGAATTGTATTTTGAGTTAACCACCGATTGTAAAGTATAGACGATTTGAACGGAGAAGGTTTTAATGGATTCAGTAACCCCTACATATCCTTTATCGCTTTGGTGCAGTGATAAAAAAATTCACAGTAATTTTTGAAGTAAACTTGAATTTCCAAGTTTAGTCAACTCATTAGCGACTATTCCTGAATAAGTTAATCCATAATTCTGTACTAAATAAATCAATAACCCATTTAAATAACTTATTTTTACAACCATCATCATTTATCAATAATATTGAATTAAGAATTTTAAAAAATTTTTCTTCAATATTATAATCTATAAATTGATTCTGTAAATCTATATATTCTAACTCTATAGACTGACTAGTATTTAAATAACTAATCTTTAAATAATTAATAATATCTTTATTTGACTTTTGATATTTCTTTAATCGCTCTAAAAACAAGGCTTTTTAAATAAGAAAGTTCGCCAACTTTTTCAATAAACATATAAAAAGCATTAATAATTCTTCGGCATCTAAAGAATTATTAATCTTTCCCGAAAAATACTTCTTTAATATATCTGTTGTCACCATTATTTATAAGCCATCTCCATGCACTATTTTTTTCATTTCATTAATGTTCATTTATTCCTCCAATAACATAAATCCTATTAACTGTGAAATTGTATATGATGATACCTCCGTAATACTATGTTCAAATTTAAAATCAAACATTGTAACATAGTTTATCACCATATCAATATCCTTTGATAGTCTATAATATAGATAAATAGATTCAGTTATACTGTTGGCTCTAAATCCATATATAATTCCAATAGCTTTACTAACAATTTTTAATTCCTCTGGACTGAATAATAAAAAGTTTATTGTTAAGCATCTCATCTAATAATTTGGATTCATCAGTTCCATCATGAGGAAATTTATCTAATAAATATAAAACTTCTATATTTTCTTCTTCAATTAACTCTGTTGAATTAAATATATCTGAATTAGCAAAAATTTTTAATAACCTCAATAAAAATTTTTGCTAAACTCATCATCTACAAAAAGTCTCCAAAAATTTTTTGAACCATAAAAAAATGAATGAAGTCTGATGGATTTGTCATAATAAGATGCTGAACTTTTTCCAGAAGAATCTACTAACGAATGTATTATATCCCTGATAAAAAGCTGTAACTTTATAGGTATAATATGATGACGATTAATATTTATAGCATATTTACATACTTTTGAAATTTCATCCAAAAAGCATTATCCATCCTAGAAGAATTTAATCGCTCTATAATTAACTCAAATGTTATTTTCATATAAAAAACTAGCTCCTAACGCAACCATTGTTGTATGATAATTTTCTAAAAAATCTTTCTCACTATCCACTTCAACTGCGTATGCTGGAGAAGGGACATAGCCTTTTTCAAAATTTTGACAAGAATACAACTGAAAAATGGCTTTTTCTAGAATTTTCTTCTGAGAAACTGTTAATTTACACCCTAAGAAGAAAATCGATATAATCAACTCAGATAAAATATCCATATTTTTAAATTGATAATATGTAATGAGACTAAAAAAATCAAATCATAGTACTGTTCTTCTAACAAATAAGTCACTGATTTCCGTCCCATGTCTGTTAAGTAAAAATATCGCATGAGTAATTGAATATGCCATATCATCTGAAATAAAGAGCGGATTTTTCATTTTCCCTAGAGTCGTTTTCAAGAAAATAATTTTATCATCTTGTAAATTTGATATCATTCCAGCTTTTTCCACACTATATTTAACATCTAAGTATCGATAAGGAGTTTTTCTAGAAGTAACATCTAAACAATAATCTAACTGTTTTTTTGTAACAATAAACATCTTCGTTCATGATCAAAATATACTTGATAATATTCCTCAACAATAGCAGGCACAGGTAAAAACCAGTTTCAATATAGAATAATTGTTAAATTCTATTTCTTCAATAACTTCTAATATCAATTTTTTTCAATTTTTCTTTGCATTTTTATTTCTATCAAAAATTTCTCCTTTATTGAACATATTATATAAAAATAAGTTCTATAAATGCTTTTAATTTTATAGAATCATTAGTAGTTTTAGATTTCCGTCTTGGATCAAAAATGCAAATTGAAACTCAACCACTTTAAAATATTTTTCCTGAAAGGTAAAACCTATCATTAATTTTTTCTCCCATTATTTTTGAATTGACTAAAAATATTGAATTATAATAATATTTTTGTTATTATAAATGTATCACTTATTTTTTTAATAAAGTAAATAGAAAAGAGGGTTTTTATGTTAAAATTAGATACCAACATTAGCACCAAAGGTTTTTATGTAAATGTAAAAAGCTGGGGAAACAAATAATTTAGATACTGATAATGTATATATCGGGGTTTGGAGCGGATATGCACTTATTTGTAAAGGGATTAAGACTGAGGATACGGAACGAACTATTTTTAGCTTTAACCCTTCATCAAGTTATTGATTGGATTAACTTAATATGGATAAAACATTTTCTAACAATATACAGCTCCAATTAAATAAGGAAGAAAACCAATACGTCTTTGTATGGAGTAAATGTATTTGGGTTCAACCTACTAGTTTAAAAAGACGACTTAAATAATTTTTCTCTTTTTAAAAAGAAAAATTAAGTAATATTTATTATAATAAGTGGTATGAATCATGACTTCCTGTAAATCAGGTTGGCATGAGTTTTTATTTATCATTTTAAATATATTATTCGCCCTGTTTTTGCAACATTTTTAAATAATTTCATTTAAAATCACTTCAAGTATCTTCCTAAAAATCACTTATATTTCAATATTTTTTTAATTACTTTTAAGATGAAAAAGCCTCCCAAATCCCTCGTAGAGATCATCTAAATACAGTCATAACCACCCATGAAAACGGGTGGCTTGTACACCGGTTATAAGCCGTTTCTCTCCAGTAGTGTCTAAAGACGCTCGCTAAACTTCGTTCAGGTCGTGCTATATTACTTGACTAATGCCCGTCACAACGGGCTTTTATCTTGTTCTAAATCCGCCATCCGAAAACGGATCTTCATATTCTTTTACACTCAGCTTATCGAGTGTAATGTCATTCTTTTCCTGCTCTCGAATAGATTTAGCTACGGTCTTTTCGTTTCGTCTAACGGTACTTACATAGTATCCCCTAGCCCAGAACTTTCGATTTCCATACTTATATTTTAAATTAGCGTGCTTATCAAATATCATCAATGCACTTTTACTCTTGAGATACCCCATAAAATCGGAAATCGAAAGTTTGGGAGGCATCAGTACAAGCAGGTGTACATGGTCTGACATCATATGACCTTCGATAATCTCCACGCCACGACAACGGTATAGATGTTTAATAATATCTATCAAATCCGACCTGACTTTGTAATATATCGTCTTACGGCGATACTGAGGTGTAAAAACTATAAGATATTTGCACATCCATTTGGTATGTGATAAACTGTAACTAGTTTTAGCCATTTGTTTTTCTCTACGAGAAAAACTGGCTTGAAGCCATAATAGAAAAAGCGACTCATTGCTTTACTAATGAGTTGCTTTTGTACTAAAATATTTGTTGCATAATTTCCTTAATAACCTGAACAGAGTTATCAAATGAGATATCTTTAGCATACTTAAATTGGCGTTGATAACGAATCCATAGCTCTTTCTGATAATCAGAAATTTCAATTCCTCTCACTTGTTCTTCCCAATTATAAATAGTATCTTTACTTTTACGTTTTTCTGCCGTATTCTCAAGTGCATTTTTTAATACTTCTAGATTAATCTCTTCTTTTCTAAGTTTATACAAGGTGAAAAGATCATATCGATCACGTGGGCGTGTCGAAGCTAATCCCCTACTGATGATCGTTTCTAACTTTTCAGCAAGTACAGTCTCTAGATTATATGTCCATATCTTGATACTTTCATTAGTAAAGATAGAAGTCATTGAATAAGTAATTTCTCTTGGTGTGATCTTATCACCAGTAGTAATATCAATAAAAACAACCTCTTTTAATGTATCAAAAGTTGCATTTAATTTTAATGAAAATCCTCCATATTCATCATCTTGACGAATAGGTTCTAGCTTATCTACTGAAAATGAAAATCCATCGGTTTTAGAACAAAGAATCTCTTCAAAGATATGAATCAAATTTTCTCTGCTCATTTCGGTTCCCTTCAGAGTGACATCTAAATCCATTGTGGTTCGCTTATCTAGGCCAATCATTTGACCTATTAGATACCCTCCTTTTACAATGAAGGAATCTCTGTAAGAACTAGTAGAAATCAGCTTTAGCACTTGCTCAATTAAATAATGTTGTTGTACTTGTTGAGCTGGAATTCCCTTATCTTTTGAAATGTTTGATTTTTGCTTTAAAGCTATTCGCATTTGAAAACATTAAGATAGTACCTCCGTATAAGATTGTAACTTATCAGTTACTTTAAATAGCTGGGCATAATAAAATAATTTGTGTAAATGAATTTGATTCTGTTGAAAATATTTCTTAAACGCTGGTGCAATAATTTGAAGATCCACCTGATGAACTGGTCTTAGACATTCAACTAAAACTCGTTCAACTTCATAAACTTTAATAAATTGACCAGGAAGACGCTCTATTTCAATAATTCCTTCACTATAGTGAGAGCGTAAGATAATAGGACATATATCTGCTTCCTTAATGTTTTTGGTATTCGTACCATAAGGAAAACTCATCGTCATGTTAAAAGGGATAGTTAAAGATAAACCATGTAACCAAAGTGCTGTCTCCAAAGAAAAGATTCCCTTTGGAAACCGATACTGGAGGACAAACCACTCATCTAAATAAATATCAGGTAAGCGATATAACCCTTTTTCTTCAGCATCGATTTTTCCTTCTGTAACCATTTTTAATAAGGTTTTGTAGTGTAAATTTTCATCTATTACTTGTTTAAAAGTTAAAAAACCATACTGATTGAAAGAGTTCATCAGTTTCTCTCTTTTATCAACCATATCATTCTCCTTTCTTAGAAACAAAATGCTAACATCTTCTATATATGTTAGCATTTTATTTCTTTAAAATCAATTCATTTAGTTTTTTTATTTCAAACTGAATCTATAAGTAAGACAGAGCACCTATTTTAAACAAGCAGCAAACTATAAACCAGTAGATTCCACACCAAATGTAGACCCATACTGCCCCATAAGTCCGATTTATAGCGTACCATCCCTAAAAACATCCCAAGTGAAACATATAAACACCAAGCTAGAATGGTTCCTGGATGATGTACTAAGGCAAATAAAACACTTGTCAAAGCAACTCGAATATCTAATTTTCTGACCAAGTTCCATAACATTTCTCGATACAAAAATTCTTCAACCATACTCGCATTGATTAAGAACAATAAAAATGAAAACCAAGGAACTTGATGTTGAAGGCCAATTAAGTTTGCTTGATTCGTGCTTCCTTGAGCATGAATCAGACTAAAACATAGACTTATAATCAGTAGGCTAACGAATCCAATACCAAGCCATTTTATCCTAGTTTTCATATTGACCTTGGCCACTTGTTTACGTTGACCATACATCCATAAAAAAGAAATGAGCGACCCACCATAGAGAATCTGTAGTATAGTTAACTCACCGATACAAAGCAATTTCAGTAAGTATAGGGATAGTAATAGGACATTTACTTGTTGGAATATATAAACTGGAATTATTCTTTTCATAGTTACCTCCGAAATAAATCTTCATAATCTAAATCTAATACCTGCACAATCCTTTCTACCCATGGACTTTGAGGCATTCGTTGTTCCATCTTGTAGTGACGAATCTTTTGATACAAACGATTCAATTCACTTGGATAGTGAAACTCTCCCGCAAACATTTTTCTGGTTAACTCAATCCAGCTGATATTTCTTTCAGCCAAAATAATGGACAAGTTCTCCCAAAATCGTTCAGCCATATTGCTTCTCCTTTAGTTAGATAAATAATGTGTTTGTGCCATGTAAATCAATTGTTTCGTATCTCTTGGCAATAAAGCTCTAGCTTCCTCCAAATTTAGATTTGGATAAACTCTTTTATTCGAAACCGCAAGAGGAAGTCTGATGGTTAGTTCAGGATTTTTTAATATCATCTCGATGAAATCCGTTAATCTTAGATTGTCACGGTTCTTAAATCGCAATAAATTGGGAGATAAAAACTCAAAACAATCTGAAGAATAGCTCATCATTTCAATTAATTTGTCCTTTGTCATTTCAGAAATAGAATGAGGAGTGACCTCTATACCATACTTTTGAAAGAAATCCAAAAGAAGTTGATTTCTTTGGCTATTTTTACTTAGATAGAGATCAATCATGGGAGACCTCCCAAAGATTCGGTTCCATTTGATATTCTGAGACGATTAAGGAATCTAATAAATTTGCGAAGTTAATCGGTTTCTTGTCTTCATCATAAGCTTTGACAGTTACTTGGGTTGTAAGTATTCCCTCTTTTCCCTCGGCTCGATAGCCTTGTCCATATAAAACAAAAACAAGATTCTGATTATCATCTACAAAGGCATCAGCTCCGTTCTTTATATCCTGACTTTCAAGGAATTCCATAACGTTTTGAAGATAGGATTCGTAAAATAGGGGGTAGTTGTGTTTTTTATGGTAATCATCTAAAAATGTCACCTCAAACTCACATGGATAATTGGGCATCAAAAATATTTGTTCATCCAGCTGTTTGATTTCTGCATCATGTAATTCTGTTTCTAATTCATCACAATCTAGTATTGACTCTTTATTTAATGCTTTCATCTTTTTCCTCTATTTCTTTTAATTTCTTTGCGATTGCGGCAATCACAGGAACGGTTACACTATTACCAGCTTGTTTATAGAGCTGACTATTACTAGAGACTTTTCTAGCAGCTTCAAAAGCCCAATCAGGAAAGCCCTGCAGGCGAAAACACTCTTTAGGAGTGATTCGTCGTATTCTCAAACGGTAAAATTGTCCATCTATTAAAACACCAGCTACATGGTAAACTTGCTTATCTTCTCCTTCATAGCTAGCCACTACTACTCCCATTTGCCCACTAGTTGTTAACGTATTCGCTATACCTTTTCCAACTCTACCACGACGATACTGAGAACTTGGTCTTTCTAAATTGATTGAATCTCCCAATCTCTGCTTGAGCATATCCTTTTTTAGTTGCCTCCCGGACTTTTAGAAATTGGATTGGTTCTGGAATCAGTATTTTGGGGATTTTATCTCCACCTTGCATCGTAGTCAGTGTTGGAGATAAGCCCTCACTTCCATAGACGCGACCAGTTTCCTTAAAGCTAGTCGGTAAATCTCCAACAACGACAATACCATGGCGATCCTGAGTATTTAAAGTAAACATTGGCTCTTGATTATCCTTAAAACGTCTACCCATTTTGTCTCTTTTTCTAATCTGTCTGGTGTCATACAAGGAATCGCAACTTTAAATCCTTCTCCTTTTCCACGAACTAAGGTTGGTGCAAGACCTTCTGAATAATAGACTTTACCGCTCATTCCACTTTTTGATGGATTCAAATTCCCTAGTGTTTTTAAAGTCTCAGAGTTAGTTGTTTGACCTTCTCGTCTGAAAGGAAATAAGAGTCTGGTACCTTTCTTTCTAGAATGTCCGATAATAAACACCCTCTCTCTGTTTTTGGGGAACGCCAAAAATCCTTACTGTTAAGCACCTGCCACTCAACATCAAACCCCAATTCATCAAGCGTGGTAAGGATTGTGGTGAACGTCCGTCCCTTATCGTGATTGAGTAGGCCTTTAACATTTTTCAAGAAAAAGAAAACGTGGTTGGATTTGTTTTGGCCGCCCTGAGCAATTTCAAAGAACAAAGTTCCTCTAGTATCTTCAAATCCCAATCGTCTTCCTGCGATTGAAAAATGCTTGACAAAGGGAATCCCCCACAGATGACATCGACTTTCCCTCTAAGTTTTTTTAAATTCGTCATCTGAAACATCTCGTATGTCATGAAATTCTATTTCTCCTTCCGTTTGAAAAATGGACTTATAAGATTCTCTAGCAAATTTATCAATCTCACAAAATCCAATACACTCGTGTCCGACACTTTCCATTCCTAGTCGAAAACCACCCGATACCTGAAAATAAATCAATAAATTTCATTTCTTTATCACCCCTTTCTGATCGACTATCAATGTCCAAAATAGTCACACCACTTGAAATGACAATGAGCATAACTAATATCCACTCGATTGGCGACATTTTAACCACCTCCTTTTCTAACACGGTTATTCCAAACAGAATACAAGCCATTAAACACAAATTCAGCAAAAACTTCCGCTCGTCTAACAAAGCGAACATTGTCAAGAGCATACTGATAGATTCTCTCAAAATCAGTCATAGCTATATCACTGGCTGTTTCAGAAAAACCCTCTCGTCTAAATTGATCTTGTACCAATCCCCAAATATACTCTCGATCATATTTTGTGACCTTTTCTACTTTTCTTCTCAAGATAGGTTGAGTATTCCTTTCTTCCTCATCCTCAATAAATAAAGATTCAGTCTCACTATATTTAGTCTCACTAACTTCAGTCTCATTAGGGGCTGAATGTGAGACGGGGGCCGTTTCATTTTCAACCTGCCCTAGTCTTTTTTTAACACTAGGCCTGTTTGAATTACCTACTGGGGTAGAAGACAACTCCCCTAAATAAATCTTATTAGCTAGTCTTCCTTTCTCACTCGAAGACTGTTGGACTTCATCAATTAAGTCATATTCTTTAAGAATTTTTTTGATGGACAGTAATTTTGACTTCGAACAACCTAACAGCTTCATAAGTTTAGAATTAGAAAATACTAAATAGACTGCTCCTTCTTCATCTATCCAACCACGACTGAGAGATAATTCTAAACGATCTTTTAAAATAGAATAAGCCACCTTTACTTCTAGTTTCATATCCATATATTTCTCATCCTCAAAAAGAATTTTAGGTAATTTATAATACCGTTCTGAAGTTTGGTATTGATTTGCGGTAATTCGTTTCATAGCGCTCCTCCAAGTTCTTTGAGTATTAAATCTCCACTTGATTCCAATCGAACCAAGCCACTTTTTTCTAATTCAGCCATAAGAGATATGGCTTCAACAATATCTATTCCCATTTCACGTACTAAAAATGAAATGACAATATAGCGTGATGATTGTAATTCTTTTGTCATTTTCCCTCCTGAAAATAAAAAAAGGAGAACAATATACAATTGTTCTCTCTTTAGATAAATATTTATTGTTGTATTCATTTTTCCGATGCGCAAACGACATCTACAAATACATATACATCTATGTGCCTTTTTAGGACTTTTCTGACGTCAAAATTGCCTTTATCTACAAAGACAAAATGCTTGTAAAATAGCTTAAAATCAAGGATTTTCACCCTTTTTTTCGTTGTAGCAACACTACACACTCCACGTGATGCGTTTGTGAAACAAATCCACCGGCTGTACTTTCTTCAACTCATATCCCAATTCTTGGTAGAGTTTGATATCACGCGCCATGGTTGCGACATTACATGAGATATAGGCGATGCGGTCAGCTCCTGTTTGGCGACTTGCTTTGATAAAGCTTTCGGTTAAGACCCTTGCGTGGAGGATCAACCAAGATAACGGTTGGTTGAATTCCTTCTTTGAGCCAATTTTTCATAGCATTTTCAGCTGTGTCACAGACATAGTGGGCGTTTGAAATATTGTTGAGTTGAGCATTCTTCTTGCTATTCTCAACCGCTTCTGGAATCACTTCAACACCATAGACTTCCTTGACATGTTTCGCAACAGAAAGACCAATCGTCCCGATACCAGAATAGGCATCAATGACCACATCATCTTCTTTTAATTCAGCAAAGTCAATGGCTGTTTGATAGAGTTTCTCAGCCATTTCTGTATTGACCTGATAAAAGGCTGGTCCAGCGATTTGGTAGTCATTTCCCAACATCTGGTCAGTGATAAAGTCTTGTCCATAAAGGTGCGCCATTCCTTACCAAAAATCGCATTGGTATTCTGGTCGTTGATATTTTGCATAACAGACACAATCTCTGGGAAACTGCTTGATTAGTTGTTCAATCAATTGCTCCACACGAAAAACTTTGGGACGAGTTGTTACCAAAATAACCATAATTTGTCCTGAATAGTGTCCGCGACGCACCACAAGATTCCGAATCAAGCCAGCTTGTTCTTTTTCATCATAAGGTTTCAAATCATAACGACGGAGCAAGTCACGTAGGGCTACAACTACCTCATCAATCACAGGATCTTGGATAAAGAAATCTTCTAGAGGCATGAGGTCATGGGAATTCTTACGGAAAAATCCTGTTTCCAAGACACCATTCACTCGACGAACAGGCACCTGCGCCTTGTTGCGGTACTTGACTGGATTTTCCATGCCAAGCGTTTCAGCAACCTCTACATCAGCAATTCCCAGCAATCTTGTATAGACTGTCCTTGACTTGCTTGGTTTTAAATTTGAGCTGTTCTGGATAGGCAAGATGACCTAAATCAGCGATTCCTGAACGCAGGTAAGCCAAATCTAGATCTTGATTACGGTGTGGTGATTGGACAAGGTATTCTTCAACTTTCCCAAAACCAATCTTTTTATTGACCTTGAGGACACGCATGAGGATTTTTTCACTCGGTAAAGCATTCTCAACAAAAAAGACCAAACCATCTACCTTGGCAACTCCTGCACCTTCATGGGTCAAGTCAACAATTTCAACTTCTACAATATCATTTTTCTTTAACATTCTCTTCTCTTTCTATTGGCCGACAAAAAAGACGGCAACGTTACGGTTACCATCTATTATACCATGAAATTTCTTAAGAACCAAAACTCTTGAAGAAGTTGACAATGGCTTGCCAGAGGGAGCTTAAGAAGTTCCCACCGTCCTCTAGTGCCTTATCCGCATCAAAGTTAAGGTTGATATTTTTAAAACTGTCGCCAGCTTGTGAAACAATACTTTGTTTAAGGTCATTTAGGGTTTTAGTGAAATCTGCATTGCTGAGGATATCACTCTTTGAGAGATTCAAAGCAAAATTGATGATGATATTGATCTGGTTTCCTGTTATAACCTGATCAAGTTTGTAATTTTTCAAGGTATCTTCAACAATTTTACGGACATCTTCCTCTGTCAGATTTCCCTTGCTTTCTTTAGCTTTGGCGAGTCCTGACTTGATATCAGCTAGGGCAACATTTAATTTATTAGCATCATAGCCTGACTTTGTCCTTGTTTTCAGCATTGATATCTGACAAAGCCTTTCAACTCTTCTTGAGCCAAATCTTTGTTGGCTTGTGGCACCTTTGGCTCCATTAGCTTCTAGCGAATAGTAAATCCCTGCTAAAGGCACTCTCACCTGTAACTGGAATAGGGGCTGCTACAGTAATTTTGGCGTGTTCCACTCCCAAGGTTACGGCTGCATTTCGGTACATATCCTGAGTCACCTTAGTGATGTTTTCTGGTGTTTCAATCTTGACCTCAAGTGGCGACTTGTCACCCAGCTTTTGAATCTTGGCTGATGAATACAATTGTAAACTAGAGTCATTGGCCACATTCATAATCTTAGAATAGACATCAGGTGTCATGGTCTTGAGTTCTTTGGTGTCTGTTGAGGCATTGTAGCCTAGTTTTTTAAGGGTTTGATTTTTTTGGTCTTCAGATAGTGAAGAACCTAGGACATATTCAGGTTGGACATAGGTTTCATCGATGACTTTTTGAACATCTGTTGCTGCATGGACGCTATTCATAGCTGTTACTGCCCACAAGACCGCAGCACTAGTCAGAAAGAGTTTCTTTCTCATAGGGAATTTCCTCCTTTACCTTTCTAGAGTAATATATCTATCTTAAAGAAAACTTATAATGTAATCACTGCCCCTAGATAAGATAAGATAATTATCTTCTAATTCCAAATATAAAAATTTGCCCCCTGAACATAAAAATAGCCCTTCGGATAAAATCCGAGGGGCTAGAAACGTTGTTAAATCAACGACCGAACTTTTGAGTTTCAAGGTTCGGGATAAAATAGTTCACTGAACTATTTTATTTTTTAAGGTTGTAGAATGATTTCAATCCACGGTATTCAGCTACTTCACCAAGTTGGTCTTCGATGCGAAGCAATTGGTTGTATTTAGCGATACGGTCTGTACGTGAAAGTGAACCAGTCTTGATTTGTCCTGCGTTCGTTGCAACTGCGATGTCAGCGATTGTTGAATCTTCAGTTTCACCTGAACGGTGTGATACAACGGCAGTGTAACCAGCTTCTTTCGCCATTTCGATAGCGTCGAATGTTTCAGTAAGAGTACCGATTTGGTTAACTTTGATAAGGATTGAGTTAGCAGCACCTTCTGCAATACCTTTTTCAAGGTAAGAAGTGTTTGTTACGAAGAAGTCGTCACCAACCAATTGAACTTTACCACCAAGACGTTCAGTAAGAGCTTTCCAACCGTCCCAGTCATTTTCATCCATACCATCTTCGATAGTGATGATTGGGTATTTGTTTACCAATTCTTCAAGGTAGTCGATTTGTTCTGCAGCAGTACGTACAGCTGCTCCTTCACCTTCGAATTTAGTGTAGTCGTAAACTTTACGTTCTTTATCGTAGAATTCTGATGAAGCACAGTCAAATCCGATAAATACGTCTTTACCTGGTACATATCCAGCAGCTTCGATCGCAGCAAGGATAGTTTCAACTCCGTCTTCAGTTCCTTCAAAACGAGGAGCGAATCCACCTTCGTCACCTACGGCTGTTTCCAAACCACGAGATTTAAGGATTTTCTTAAGAGCGTGGAAGATTTCAGCACCCCAACGAAGAGCTTCTTTGAATGATGGCGCACCAGCAGGTACGATCATGAATTCTTGGAAAGCGATTGGAGCGTCAGAGTGAGAACCACCGTTGATGATATTCATCATTGGAGTTGGAAGAACTTTAGTGTTGAATCCACCTAGGTAGCTGTAAAGTGGGATTTCAAGGTAGTCAGCAGCAGCACGAGCTACAGCGATAGACACACCAAGGATTGCGTTTGCACCCAATTTACCTTTGTTAGGAGTACCGTCAAGAGCGATCATAGCACGGTCGATAGCTTGTTGATCACGTACATCGTAGCCGATGATAGCTTCAGCAATGATGTTGTTTACGTTGTCAACAGCTTTTTGTGTACCAAGACCACCGTAACGAGATTTGTCACCGTCGCGAAGTTCAACTGCTTCGTGTTCACCAGTAGAAGCTCCTGATGGAACCATACCACGTCCGAAAGCACCTGATTCAGTGTAAACTTCTACTTCAAGTGTTGGGTTACCGCGTGAGTCTAGGACTTCGCGAGCGTAAACATCAGTAATAATTGACATTTTTTACTCTCCTTATGAGTTAAATTTTTTACACCTCTATAATACCTTAAAACCCCTCCTTTTTCAAGAAAAAACGTTATCTTTGTGCAAATTTTCCTTAACTTTATAAAGTAATCGCTTTCTTATTTCTCTTTTCTAGTTGCTTTTATGATATACTGTTCTCATGACAGATTTATCAAAACAATTACTAGAAAAAGCTCATGGCAGAGCTAAGTTAAACCCCGATGAACAACGTCGGTATCTTGGAACATTTGAAGAAAGAGTTCTTGGTTTTGCTGATATTGAGACAGCAAATAGCCCAGAATTGCAAAAAGGTTTTCTTTCTATTTTAGATAGTTTTATAGAGCAAGAACAGCCTCTTTATCTAAAAATTAATCCTAAAATAGAATTTGACAAACAAGTTTTTTATCTGAAACAGGCTAAGGTAGCAGATTGTCAGGCGACGATAGTCTCTGATGATCTCACTTCTTCTCCTTTTGGGCTGATTTTCCATACTGATCATGTTAGTCAAATTAAAGAAAAAGATCTCAAGATTGCATTTTCAAATCTCTGGGAAGGTAAAAAGGAAGAAGCAGCAAAAAAATCGATCTGGAAAAAATGGTTTGGTTAAATTTTTCCAAGGTTCAACAAGCGACCTATATTTGCTGCAGTGTTCTCTAAATACCTACTTGCATTGTTTAAACTATCTTCAAGTGGTTCGCTTTTCTCTAATATTGAAAAAGTTGCTAAGATATTTTCAAACGGTAGGGGAGGTAAATCCTCAGCAAGACTACCGCAAATAGCGATAACAGGAATTCCGGCAGGGGTTCTTTTTGCTACACCTAATGGTGCTTTTCCGACCAAACTTTGACGATCTAGTCTACCTTCTCCTACGATGACTAGGTCTGCATCTGCAACTTTTGTATCAAAGTCTATCAAATCCAAACAAGTGTCAATTCCAGATACGATTCTTGCTTGAGCAAAGGCACACAAACCGCCAGCAATGCCTCCACCAGCTCCTGCTCCTTTTAGTTTTAGAATTTGAGGATTTGTCTTTTTATAAAAAATTTCAATAACTTGGTCTACTTTTTCAAATAAACTAGGCTCCAATCCTTTTTGCTTACCAAATGTAAAGGTAGCTCCTTGATGGCCACATAAGGGACTCACGACATCTGCTAAAATGCGAATTTGAACATCTTCAGGAATTTCATAACGATTTTCTGTTGAAACAGAAGCTAAGTTTAATAAGGATTGACCGCAAGCGGGCAAGACATTTCCATCCCTATCATAAAATCGATACCCTAAACCAGCAGCAATCCCCAGTCCGCCATCATTACTGGCCGTGCCACCAACGCCGATATAGATTTCTGTAATCCCTTTAGCAATGAGATGACGAATCAATTCTCCAATACCACAAGTTTGAATTTTCAGTGGATCTCGTTTCTCTAGCGGAATTTTTTCAAGACCAACCAAATCAGCAACTTCGAACAGAGCTAGTTGTTCTTTTTGAAAATAGTGTATGGCTTCTTTTTGTCCAAAAGGGCCTGTCACTTGGATCCATTTTTCTTCTAGGTCAAGAGAATGTCGGATAGCATCTACAGTACCTTCTCCCCCATCACCAACAGGGCAGAGGAGACATTCTACATCTGCTATCGATTGTTGGAAGCCTCTTTTAATAGATTCAGCTACCTCTTCAGCGCTCAAGCTTTCCTTAAACGAATCTGGTGCAATTACAATCTTCATATTTTCCCTCATTCTAAACAGTCAATCAAAGGAAGAACTTCTAAAAAATCCCTCTTGTCAACATGATGTGGTATTTCTTTTTTGAGTACTTCTTTGGCACAAAAAGCGATTCCTAGCCCCGCAGACTTCAACATCAATAAATCATTGGCTCCATCACCGATTGCAACTGTTCTTTCTTGAGGAAGTTTGAGTTTTTCTCTCCATTGTTTCAGAGTCTCTTTTTTGACCTGGGGATTGATAATTTGTCCAACTAATTTTCCTGTTAGAAGACCATCTTTGACTTCAAGTTGGTTGGCAGAAAAATAGGCAATTCCAAGAGATTTTGCTAATCTCTCAACTATTGGTGTAAATCCACCTGACACCAGACCAACTAGGATGCCATTCTTTTGGAGAATGGAAATGAATTCCTGGGCATTTGGCGATAGATGAATAGAATTGAAGACTTTCTCAAAGGCCGAAATAGGAAGACCTTTTAACAAAGCTACTCTCTCTCGTAAACTCGTTTCAAAATTCAACTCTCCTCGCATTGCCTGACTTGTAAGCTGCGCAATTTCCTCCTCACGACCTACCTCTCTTCCCAACAAATCAATTACTTCTTCTAGGATTAAGGTTCCATCCACATCCATAACACACAAGCCTTTTACTTGAGACATCAGTTCTCCTCTCTAAATAGCCTAAAAATCGTATGAAGTCATCATACGATTTTATCTATTAATTAACTAAACTATGGTACAAGTCAAGGTATGACTTGCAAGCTGTATCCCATGAGAAATCACACTCCATAGCTTGTTTTTGTAGATTTCTCCAAACATCAGGATGGTTTCTATACAAGTCCAAAGCTGTTTGGAAAGTCCAATTTAACCAGTAAGGAGATAGATTGTCAAAGCTAAAGCCAGTACCGCTTCCTTCGATTGGATTGAAAGCGCGAACTGTATCTCGCAAGCCTCCAACTTCATGGACCAATGGCAAGGTTCCGTAACGCATAGCCATCATTTGAGACAAGCCACACGGTTCAAAACGACTTGGCATGAGGAAGAGGTCGCAAGCAGCGTAGATTTCTTGAGCAAGTTTGACATCAAAAGTGATATTTGCTGATAGCTTGTCTGGGTAAATCTGAGCAAACCATGAGAAAGCTCCTTCAAAGGCTGGATCTCCAGTTCCCAAAAGAACAATCTGAACATCATTTTGCAAGATATGGTGAAGACTTTCGACCACCACATCAAAACCTTTTTGACGTGTCAAACGAGAAACAATTCCCACCAGTGGAACGTCGGCTCTAACTGGCAAGCCAACTCTTTCTTGCAATTTTGCCTTATTCTGGGCCTTCCCAGACAAATCTTCCTGATTAAAATGATAATCTAAAAGAGCATCTGTCTGAGGATTATACAGGTCAGCATCAATCCCGTTCACGATACCAGAGATCTTGCCAGATTCCATTCGAAGAATTTGATCCAAGTTACATCCGAATTGACTGGTCATAATTTCATGAGCATAGCTAGGCGAAACGGTTGACACACGGTCTGCGTAAAGAATTCCAGCCTTCATCCAGTTCAGACAGTTATTCCAGCGAAGGGTGCCATCAGCGTAACGTTCAAAGCCAACTCCAAACAAATCCCATAACATTCCTTCTGAAATTGTCCTTGGAATTCCAAATTATGAATGGTTAAAACAGTTTTAATTCCTTGGTAGGCTTGAATCCAACGGTATTTTTCCTTTAACAAGAACGGTATCATGGCTGTATGGTAGTCATGAACATGGAGAAGGTCAGGAATAAAGTTAATTCTTTCCATAGCCTCAATGGCAGCCAGTTGGAAAAAGGCAAAGCGTTCTCCGTCATCAAAATCACCGTAAACATGACCGCGGAAGAAATAATATTGGTTGTCAATAAAGTAGAAGGTCACACCATTTAGTACTGTTTTCTTAATCCCACAGTACTGTCTGCGCCAACCAACACTCACCTCAAAATGAAGAATATCTTCAATTTGATTTCCAAATTTAGCCTCTACCATGTCATAGTAGGGTAAAATTACTGCAACTTCATGTCCCGCTTTTACCAGTGATTTAGGAAGAGCGCCAATGACGTCTCCCAAACCACCTGTTTTTGAAAAGGGTGCACCCTCTGCTGCTACAAATAAAATTTTCATGAATGAATATCCTCTGTTACTTTGCTACCTTTCTTAACAACAACTGGATGTTCTGCAGTTCCTCGAATCACAACACCAGGCTCAACTTCAACACCCTTGTCTAAGATAGCATATTCTACCTGAGCCCCTTCTCCAATGACAACACGAGGGAAGAGCAGGCTATCTTTAACCAAGCTATCCTTATGGACATGAATATTACGTGATAGAACAGAATTAGCCACTTGACCTTCAATGATACTACCAGACGCAAACTGAGAAGTACTTACCTTAGATGTATTGGCATAGTAAGTTGGTTCTTCGTTTTTGACCTTTGTATAAATTTTTTGGTTTGGTGAGAAAAGAGAATAGAATTTTTGCGATTCAAGCATATCTATATTTGCTTGATAATAAGACTCTACAGAGTGAATATTGGCTAGATAGCCTGTATACTCGTAGGCAAAAGCCCCTTTCTTTTGCAGCCAAATCCCGTAAAACATAGCGTAACTTCTCTGGATGTTCTTTCTTAGCTTCTTCTTCCAAGCGTTCAATCAACCAAGGTGTATCAACGACAAAGATATCTGTAGACATATTGAACGTTTCAGCTGCTGACTTGCTATCAAAGAGTTTATGAGAACGAACATGGTCTGTTTCATCCACTTCTAAGATTGCATTTACTTCTGAAATATCTTTCTTAGCTAGTTTTTTATAAACTACAGTGATAGGCCCTTTTGTTGTACTATGTAGATGGAAAACTTGGTTCAAATCAATGTTAATCAAAACATCACAGTTGAGGGCAACCGTTTGGTTTGAGCCAGAACGTTTCAAATAAGTGAGAAGCTGCTGGTAGTATTCTTTTCCAACTGTGCTACTTTCTACACGGGTATTGTAAATTCCTAGATAGTAATGGCTAAGAAGGGTTGATAAGCCCCACTCGCGTCCTGAACGAATATGGTCAAAGACTGAGCTGATATTATCCTGCTGGAAAATACCAAAGACACTACGAACACCTGCATTAGCAAGACTTGAAAGGGGGAAGTCGATCAAACGATATTTCCCACCAAATGGCAAACTTGCTACTGGACGGTGATCCGTCAATGTCGACATATCATGAAAACCAACTGTATTTCCTAAAATGGCAGAATATTTATCAATCTTCATCTGTTGCTACCCCCACTACTTCATCATATCCTACAACTTGTACTTCATCTGTTCCATCAATTTCGACACCGTCAGAAATAATCGCACCTTCACCAATAATGGCACGTTTAATCTTAGCTCCTTGACCAATGATAGCTCCACTCATGATAACTGAATCAACAACTTCCGCTCCTTCGCGAACTTGCGCGCCTGTTGAAAGGATAGAATGTTTAACAGTTCCATCAACGAAACATCCGTCTACAACTAATGAGTCTTCCACATCAGCATTTGCTCCGAGGAAGTTTGGTGGTGAAATCAAGTTTCTTGAGTAAATCTTCCATTGACGGTTACGACTATCCAAGGCATTCTCTGGAGAAATGTACTCCATGTTCGCTTCCCAAAGCGACTCAATGGTACCAACATCTTTCCAGTAACCACTAAATTCGTAAGCATAAACACTTTCACCTGACTCAAGGTAATTTGGAATGACATTTTTACCAAAGTCTGACATATCTACATTGCTCTTTTCAGCAGCAACAAGCATATTGCGCAGACGTTGCCAATCAAAGATGTAAATACCCATAGAAGCCTTTGTAGATTTAGGTTGAGCTGGTTTTTCTTCAAATTCAACAATACGGTTGTTAGCATCTGTGTTCATGATACCAAAACGGCTCGCTTCTTTAAGAGGGACGTCTAAAACTGCTACTGTCAAGCTGGCATTATTATCCTTATGAGACTGGAGCATATCATCATAGTCCATTTTATAGATGTGGTCCCCAGACAGAATTAAGACATACTCAGGGTTGACACTGTCGATATAATCAATATTTTGGTAAATAGCGTGACTAGTCCCTTCGAACCAACGATTTCCTTCACTTGCAGAATAAGGTTGAAGAATAGAGACACCAGAATTGATACCGTCTAGTCCCCAGCTTGAACCGTTTCCAATATGATTGTTGAGAGCAAGTGGTTGATACTGTGTAATGACTCCAACATTGTGAATCCCTGAGTTGGCACAGTTTGAAAGAGCAAAGTCAATGATACGGTAGCGCCCACCAAATTGCACAGCTGGTTTTGCGATGCTTTGAGTGAGTTTACCGAGACGAGTTCCTTGCCCACCAGCAAGAATCAAAGCTAACATTTCATTCTTCATTTTCTACTCCTTTTTGGTTTTTACTTGTGACGGTTTTTGCAGATTTCAAGCGACGTTTGATTTTCCAAACACTTGCTCCCATAGCCGGTAGGGTAAAGGTTAAGGTCTGCTCATAATCTTTCCATAGTCCTTCTTGCGTTTGAACAGTTTGATTATGTTCTTTCCAAACGCCTCCCCACTCTTCTAACTCAGTATTCCAGATTTCTTCATAAATCCCTGCAACAGGCAGACCAATGGTAAAATCTTTTCGTTCAACAGGTGCCATATTAAAGACGCAGACTAGCATGTCGCCCTTCTTACCCTTACGGATGAAGGAAAGAACACTCTGGTCTCGATTATCCGCATCAATGATTTCAATACCATCATAGCTGGTATCGATTTCCCACAGACAGCGATGATCTTTGTAAAACTGGTTTAGCTGAGAAGTGAAATACTTCATCTTAGCATTCATAGGATCTTCTAGATTAGACCATTCCAACTGCTCTTCAGATCTCCATTCTAGGAATTGGCCGTATTCACTACCCATGAAGAGCAATTTCTTACCAGGGTGACAAATTTGGTAAGTGTAGATATTGCGTAAGCCTGCGAATTGATTGTAGCGATCTCCCCACATCTTGTGCATCATACTCTTCTTACCGTGAACCACTTCATCGTGCGAGAATGGTAGGAGATAGTTTTCATTGAAAACATACATAAAGCTGAAAGTCACCAAATTAAAGTCATACTTACGATAAATAGGGTCTTCTTCGTAGAATCGGAGGATATCATTCATCCAGCCCATATTCCACTTGTAGTCAAATCCTAAACCACCAAGCTCTTTCATTCCCGTAATCTTGGTTGCTGACGAACTTTCTTCTGCGATCATCATCACATCTGGATGTGCTAGTTTAATGACATCATTCAAGCGTCGAAGGAAATAATAACCCTCATAGTTGAGATTGCCACCATCTTTATTAGGTGTCCATGGAGCATCATCGTAGTCAAGATAGAGCATATTGCTAACTGCATCCACTCGAATACCATCTAGATGGTAAAAGTCAATCCAGAATTTAATACTAGAAATCAAGAAGGATTGGACTTCATTTTTTCCAAGGTCAAAATTGAGAGCGCCCCAACCGTAGTTATGAGCCTTATTATGGTCTTGGTACTCAAAAGTCGGTGTCCCGTCATAATAAGCTAAGGCATCATCATTAATGGTGAAGTGACCAGGTACCCAGTCTACAATAACTCCGATATTGTTTAAGTGACATTCCTCAACAAAATCTTGGAACTCTTCTGGGCGACCATAGGCATGCTCTAAAGCGAAGTAACCCATAAGCTGATAACCCCAACTCAAACCGAGAGGGTGAGACATCAAGGGCATAAACTCAATGTGAGTATAGTTCATCTCAACTAGGTAAGGAATGAGTTCATCTTTCAATTGAGAAAAACTATATGGACTTCCATCTGGATTTCTCTTCCACGATCCAGCATGAACTTCGTAGATATTAACAGGACGTTCAAAGAAAGTCCAACGTTTTCTACGAGCTAACCAAAGCCCATCCTTCCATTTCTTTTCTGGAATCTCTGTTAAAATAGCTCCAGTACCCGGACGTGCCTCATACCGTACAGCCAAAGGGTCAATCTTCATAAGCTGATGACCATTTGCACGTGTGATATGATACTTATAAATTTGACCTTCTTGAGCAAGACTGGTAAAGACTTCCCAGACTCCAAATTCATTTCGTTCCATTGGAATTTGATTTTCTACCCAATTCGTGAAATCCCCCACCAAGTGGACAGCCTGAGCATTGGGAGCCCACACACGAAATGTATAACCGTACTCTCCATTTAGTTCTTCCCTATGTGCTCCTAGATAATGCTGAAGGTGAAAATTTTCTCCTGTCATAAAGGTGCGCAAAGCTTCTCTTTTATCCATAATACCCCCCTCTTTTGTGTAAGCGTTTTCTATAGATTTATTATACTACCTTTTTTTATAGAATGTTCAAGTAAATTACGAACTTTGGTAAAAAAATATTTTTGAAAATCTTCAAAAAAATTAACTGTCTTATCGACTTGTAAATCAATAAATTTTCATTCACTTAATGAAAATAAATATTTTATTACAATAGTATCATAAAGTTCGTATTTTATCCTTATAAAAGCGAGTTTTTAGATTAAAAATAAAACCAGAAAATGAATTTTCTGATTTTATTCTTATATTATATGACTATTAGTCCGTCACGCTCCGTAGGTGCAAGACAAATAAACCACCTGCTATGTAGGTGCGCTATCTACAATTATACCAAAAAACTCCAATCGCGATACAATAAAGGTGTTCAAGCCCATTGTAAAGCGAAAGGAGAAAAATATAGCACAAAAGGCTCATAGTTTATCGCACACAAAGTGGCACTGTTCTATCACATTGTGTTCACCCCTAAGTTTAGACGAAAAGTTATCTATAATCAATGTCGAAGTAGTTTAGGCTAAATATTTCATCGCTTGTGTAGTTATAAAAGAGTTGAAATTATCGAGGGTCACTTAATGCAAGACCATGTACATATGTTAGTAAGTATTCCACCGAGGATAAGTGTTTCGAGTTTCATGGGTTATTTAAAAGGAAAAAGCGCACTCATGATGTTTGACAAACACGTCAATCTCAAGTACAAGTTTGGGAATCGATATTTTTGGGCGGAAGGTTATTATGTAAGTACGGTGAGGCTTAATAAAGCCACAATTAAGAAATATAGTCAAGATTAAAGAAATTATCCAGTGGATGATTTCTTCACGAGTATGAAAATTTGAGAACGAGTAAAGCATGATATAGCGCTCGATAAATTGAGTGTAAAAGAATATGAGGATCCCTTTAGGGATAGTGGTAAGTAATACTAAAGCCTCTTTGAGAGGCAAGCGATGAGTCAAGAACAATAAGGCTTGAACAACGTGAAAGCCAGCGTCTTTAGGCGCTGGCTGGTAATTTGGGCTTATAGCCCTGGGACAAACCACCTGTTTGACGGGTGGTCATGATTGCTATTAACAATTAAATGACTGAGGATAAATATAATTTTTGAACCCAGTCTACAAAACATTAAAGACACTTGCACTAACGCCACCAACCACATCTTTATCAGCTAAATGGCTATTGGACACCAACAGTTCTAGATTTCCAGCATTCTCAAACTGGAAGTCTTGCCCTTTAGCATTAAATACAACCAGTAAATGTTCTTCCCCTTGAATCTCATAGACAATAACCCACTATGTTCATTTGCTGAATGAACAAAAACATGATGGTAAATTTCATCATAAGTAGGGTAAGAAAAGGCACCGGTTCCTGTCTTCAATCGAATCATCTGACGGATAAACTCAATACTATCTTGACGCTCATTAATCAAGCCCCAGTTCACTTGGTTCACACTGTCTGGAGCGTTATAGCTATTCATAGCACGCTCTCTATCATCATGGGTCAACTCACCATTTTCACCAGTCGCAACTAGTTTGGTACGACCAAATTCTTGACCGATTTCCATAAAGGCCATCCCTTGCATGAGCAGATTCATGGCTGTGGCTGTCTCAACCTTACGCATGATTTGTTCTGAACTTTGGTCTGGATGAAGGGTTGCCAATAAATCGTGAAGATTGTAATTGTCATGAGCCTCTACATAGTTAAGCACCTGATTCGGATGTGTATAGGTTCCTAATTCACGACTTCCTAAGATTGCTTTGGCAAGAATTGGCTCTGTTGCAGCACCACTGACAAAGCCTGACTTGATAGCACCGTAGACTTCTCCCCCTTTGACAGCATCGCGCTGATTGTCATTAAAGAAACCGATATTTGGCATCTGGTAGGCATTGTCTTTCTTAGCCTTATCATAAGGGGCAAGACCTGTTCCCATATCCCATCCTTCTCCATAGAGGATAATATTAGGGTCGATTTCATCCAAGCTCTGACGAATCATCTGCATGGTCTTGACATCATGAATCCCCATCAAGTCAAAACGGAAGCCGTCAATATTGTATTCCTGTACCCAGTATAGGAGGGAATCAATCATATACTTGCGGAACATTTCATGTTCGCTGGCTGTTTCATTTCCAACACCCGTTCCATTCTGGAAGGTACCGTCTGGATTCATACGATAATAGTAATCAGGGACAGTTGTTTGGAAAGGTGCATCAACAACTGAGAAGGTATGGTTATAGACCACATCCATAATGACACCAATACCCGCATCATGATAAGCTTGAACCATGGTCTTCAAATCACGAATAACCTGAGCTGGATCATCTGGATTGGTTGAAAGGCTCGTTTCTGGTGCGTTATAGTTTTGTGGGTCATAACCCCAGTTGTAGGTTACATTTCCCATCCGCATCATATTCTTTGTGACGGTCTGCAATTGGTTGCAACTGAACATAATTGTAGCCCAGCTTCTTGATGTAATCAAAAGCAGTTGACTGGCCGTACTGGTTAACCGTTCCAGTCTGAGCAGCACCCAAGAAAGTTCCTCGAAGATGTTCATCCACACCTGAGGTCGGTGATTTGGTCAAATCACGAATGTGCATTTCACAGATAACTGCCTTACATGGATTTTGTCAAACGCCAAGTAGCCTCAGAACCGTGCTTGACCTCGAAAGTTTTCAACTTGCTTTTCTTCATGACTCAGAATAGCTGAACGTTTGCCATCAGGACTGGTCGCGATGGTATAAGGATCGCGTGTCAGTGTTTGGTGATGAGGGAATTGGACTTGATACTGATAAGCCTTACCAGTCAAATCTTCCTCAACATCCAAACTCCAGACACCGATAGTATTGTCCTTATGATTATAGGAGTAGCTATTGCCTCTTTCCATCTCAAAAGTCTTCCAAACAGGAGCATCGTTAGTAGCTGATTCATAAACGACAACCTGCACTTCTGTCGCTGTCGGAGCCCAAAGAGCAAAAATGAGCCTGATTATCCTCTACACGGCAACCCAATTCACCCTTGATAGCCCCAATGGTGGTCAAAACTAGCACTGTTAATGGCCTTATCAAAGGCAAAAGGATTTTGATTTTTATAGAAAGGGCTGGCAATAGCAGGATTTTCAGAATAATAAATTCTATCATCGCCTTCCAAAATCCAGACCTCTGTTAAAAGGGGATAGTGATTAAAACGGATAGCATATTCTTTACTGGTTTGCCCTGTATGAACCACAAAATTCAAACTTTCTAAGGGATGAGCGCTTGGGTGTTCAAAGTTAAATAAGGCACCAAAATAATCTTCTTTGTAGGTCAGCAAATCAATCCGTTGATCCTGACTCTTTTACAAAAGAGCAAGTGTCGTATTCACCATTCTTGCGATGGTAATGAATGCGCATAGGGTAGTTATACATTGTTTTTCCCTTTTCTATTCTTAATTTATTTCTGTTTCACTAAAAAATTCTTGACAAGTTTTGTACCGACTAACAAACATAGTCATATTATCTAAACTCTGGTTTTAAACGATCATTACAGACTTTCTAGCCAAGCTTCATCTCGAACTTCGATACCAAGTTCTTGTGCCTTTTGAAGTTTACTTCCAGCATCTGCTCCTGCCACAACGAGGTCGGTCTTTTTAGAAACACTGCCTGTTACCTTGGCACCCAGACTTTCGAGTTTACTTTTAGCTTCTGAGCGCTTGAGACGTTCCAATTTTCCAGTCAATACAACGGTCAAACCTGACAAGGCTGCATCTGCTACTACAGTCTGACCTTTATAGTCCAGATTGACCCCAGCTTCTTTTCAATTCTCTGAGGAGAATTTCAGAGCCTTCTGTCGCAAAATAAGTCTGAAGACTCTTGGCAATCACACCACCCAGACTTTCAATACTAGCCACTTCCTCTGGATCTGCCTGAGCCAGATTTTCAATCGAGTGAAAATGTTGAAGTAAGAGCTGACTGGCCTTACTTCCGACATGGCGAATTCCCAAACCAAACAAGAGCTTCTCAGCAGAATTTTCCTTAGATGCTTGGATGGCCTGATACAGTTTAGCAGCGGACTTTTCCTTAACCCCCTCTAAAAGGAGGAAATCTTCTTCTTGCAAACGGTAAATATCCGCCACGTCCTTAACCAGATTAGCAGCAAAGAGCTTTTTCAACTACTGATGGACCAAGGCCTGTAATATTCATGGCATCTCGAGAGGCAAAGTGAATCAAACCTTCCATGATTTGGGCAGGGCAACGCGGATTGATACAACGGAGGGCCACTTCATCTTCAAAGTGCAACAAGTCAGAGTCACAACTTGGGCAGTTTGTAGGGATATCTAGTTTCTCTTCAGAAACCCGTTTGGACTCTACCACACGCAAGACGGCAGGGATGATATCTCCAGCCTTATAGACGATGACCGTGTCGTCTTTGCGGATATCTTTTTCAGCAATATAATCCACATTGTGTAGGGTCGCACGGCTAACAGTTGTCCCAGCAAGCTGAACAGGGGTCAGATTTGGCAGTTGGGGTTACAACACCCGTACGGCCAACTGTCCAATCAACTGATAAGAGTTGAGCTTCTTTTTCTTCAGCTGGGAACTTGTAGGCCACTGCCCACTTTGGAGCCTTAACGGTAAAACCAAGTTCTTCTTGACCTGCTAGGTCATTGACCTTGATCACCACTCCCATCGATATCATAAGGCAGATTGTCCCGTTCCTCTCCTACTTCTTGGATAAAATTCCAGATTTCATCTATGTTTTCAGCCAAGATTCGCTTAGGATTGACCACAAAACCAAGTTGTTCTAGGTGCTTCAAAACCTTTTTCTTGGCTATCACGAGTTGAAGGGACTGGCTTCTTGATAGAGAAAAGTCGCAAGATTGCGCTTGGCTACTACTGCTGTATCCAACTGACGCAGGGTTCCTGCCGCCGCATTACGAGGATTGGCAAATTCAGGCTCTCCATTTTCTTGGCGAGCTTGGTTAACCTGGTCAAAAGAAGCGCGTGGCATATAACATTCCCCACGAACTGTGATATCTAGTTCTTCTGGCAAGGTCAAAGGAATGTCCTTAACACGCTTGAGATTTTCTGTGATATTCTCCCCAACAGAACCATCTCCACGTGTTGCCCCAGCAACCAAAATCCCCTTTTCATAAGTCAGCGAGATAGACAAGCCATCGATTTTCAGCTCACAAATATAGGTTGGATGAGCCACTTCCTTACGAACACGCGCATCAAAAGCTTCAAGCTCCTCACGTGAAAAAGCATCCTGCAAACTATAAAGAGGATACTGATGACTGTATTTTTCAAAACCATCTAAAACCTTTGCCACCAACACGATGGGTCGGACTGTCTGCTAACACTTGATCTGGATAGGCAGTTTCCAACTCAACCAACTCACGGTAAAGGCGGTCATACTCACTGTCTGAAACCGACGGGATTGTCGCTGGTATAGTACTCAGTCGCATAGCGATTGAGCAAGGCGACTAACTCATTCATTCTTTTATTCATAAAACCATTTTACCATAAACTAAGCCCTCCTCACAAACGAGAAGGGCAGAAAAAACACTTAGATTGGAATTATTTTTAAAACTCAAACAGACTTATATCTCTTTTTTAAAATGAGTTCGAACATAGCCTAGAGCTAAGAAAGATAAAAGCGACAACTCCAAGTCCAATAATCAAGAAAGAATAAAGATGGACACTTGGAAGCCAGGTCATTAAACCTGTTGCAATAGGCATAAATAGTATAGCTAAGGTATAAATCGAACTGAGAACTCTTCCCAGATATTCACCTTCAACCTTGGTTTGTACCTGAGTAAAAAAAGTGAATATTGAAACATCGTCATAAATAGTTCACAAATGAAATTTCCTGAAAAAGCAAGATAGGAGGGGAGAGTAAACCCATTATCATCACTCCAAGTCCAGTCAGAGCCAATAAAAACAAAAGCATTTCCATACTGGCTTTAATCTTACTAGCTAGTAGCGCCCCAACAATAGATCCGATAGCCCCCATAGTTAAAATAGTGGCATAGGCACCTTGAACTCCATAGAGCTGATTTGAAAAGGGAAGGAGATAATTAAAAGCTGCAAAGAAAAAATTGACACTTGAAGCTATGACTAACAAAAAGAAGATTTCCTTTTTGCTTCACAATATAGTGAACTCCCTCCTTGATATCAGAAAAAATAACTCTGAATGTGAGTTTCTTCTCACCCATAGTCTTCTCTTCTTTCTTTGGAAGCAAGGCTACCAAGCCAAAAGCGAGAAAAAAACTAAGGGCATCTAATACCAAGGTAATGCGAAGACTTGCAAATTGTAAAACCAGAAAAGAAAGCACAGGGGAACTCACACTGACAACCTGCATCACTAATTCCAAACGAGAATTGTAGAGGACCAGTTCATCCTTCTCTACCAATTCTGTGATAATAGCCTTATTTGCTGGTCTAGAAAAAGGCAAAAGCAATAGCCTGCACAATATTGGCAAACAAATCAAAGCTCCCAATCATCCAGCTGTCATTCCTTATGAAAAGAAATAGCCAGACAAAAGAATCCCACAAACAAGGTCTGTCGCCATTAAAATCTTACGACGAGAAAAAAACGGTCTGAAATAACTCCACCAAAGGGATTTACGAGAATAGATGTGACGAGTTCAGAAATCTGATACATTCCTAAAACTGTCTGCCCGATAGTCCCCATGGACGCCAACCAGACACTATTTCCATAATCATAGAGCATATTCCCTATCTTGTTTACAGCTCCACGGCTAATTAACTGTACTGCATAGCGATTCATATAAAAACTCCTCTCAAATTTTGAAACTATTGTATCAAAACCGAAAGGAGCTTTTTATTTTTTTCCTTATTTGGGAAAATTAATCTTTGACAAATTTTTCGTAGTGTTCCTGATAGTAGGCTACTTGCTCTGGAAGACCTAGCACGTCAAAAATATGCATGGCCTCTTGCATCTGGCTACAACCTTCTTTACACTGTCCTTTTTGGTACAAGGCAAAACCTTTTAAGTAATGTAAAATATTTCGTTCATACAGACTAATGTTTTTACCAATAATCTTCTCTGTATAAGTCTCAAAATAGCTTGCATTGTCAAAAGAAAGATGCTCTAAACAATGCTGGTAACAATTGAGGGCCAAAATCAACACTAATCTCTTATGGCGACCAATCTCTTGGTAAAATTCCTCCCTCTCCATAACTTCTCTACCAATCCGAGTGACATAGTCCACATCGTAGAAACTATAGAGGTTACCGAAAAGAATCAACTCATACATGGTCCATTCTTCTGTTTTGAAGAGATAATCTGCTACCTTATCCAAATCATCCTGCTTCATATCATAACTCGAATCTCTTTGACAAATCAGACCTTGCAGCAAAATCCAGTTCAGCTCAAAATAGAGAGGATTGGTCGAACTCTTAGCCTTTTCAAGTTGTTCTCTTTGAAGCTTTTGAAAACCTGCAATATCATTTGAATAGTAAAGAGGAATAATTTGTCCCATCATGGCAACATGTTCATGATTTATGAAAATCCCTAGCCTTGTCCATGAAATTTTCGATTGTTACATGAATATTATCCAAAATCTCAAAGAAACGTGAGACTGCTAGGTCAGACTCCCCAAGCTCAAAGCGAGATAACTGAGAAGTTGAACAGGACTCCCCTGCCGCCTCCTTTAAAGAATAATTTCCACTTGTCCGAAATTCACGAAATACTTTTCCAAGATGTTCCATCTTTACACCTGCTCTGATAATTCTTCCCACTCAAGCATAGCTTCTTCCTGACGATGGCTGATTTTGTCCAGCTCAGCCTGCAATTCCATCAGTTTGTCGGCATCGTTTGTTTCCAACATTTGTTCAGAAATGGCTTGGCTTTGACTTTCTAACTCTTCAATTTCAGCTTCTAGACTTTCGATTTGTCGCATGAGTTTGCGAACTTCTTTTTGACTTTCTTTCTGAGCCTGATAGTCATTAACTGGACTTGCTTCTTTTGCTTGATTGTTGGTTGAAGCTTCCTCAGTTTGAATCATTTCTACTTCTGCTTTCTTTTCAACATAGTAGTCATAATCTCCCAAGTAAAGAGTCGAGCCATTCTCAGACAATTCCAGTACATGAGTTGCCACACGATTGATAAAGTAACGGTCGTGGCTGACGAATAGAAGAGTTCCATCAAAGTCAATCAAGGCATTTTCCAACACTTCCTTGCTATCAATATCCAAGTGGTTGGTTGGCTCATCCAGAATCAAGAAGTTGTTGTTTTCCATAGACAATTTAGCCAAAAGCAAACGAGCTTTCTCGCCACCAGACAGCATGCCGACTGATTTTTTAACATCATCTCCTGAGAAAAGGAAGGCACCTAGACGGTTACGGATTTCAACTTCCGGTGTCAGTTTAAAATCATTCCAGAGTTCATCCAGTACCGTATTACTTGGTGTCAGCTTGCTTTGGGTTTGGTCATAGTAACCAACCTCAACATTAGCGCCAAAGCGCTTTTCACCCTTGATAAAAGGAATCTGGTCCACTATAGACTTGATAAAGGTTGACTTGCCAATACCATTTGGACCAACGATAGCGACAGCATTCATCTTACGAAGGTCTAGGTTGATAGGCTCTGACAGTACTTTCCCCATCATAGCCAATAGCCGCATTTTCAACAGTCAAAACAACATTACCAGACGTTTTTTCAGACTGGAAGGTCATATTGGCTGATTTCTTGCCAGCTTCAGGCTTGTCCAAACGCTCCATTTTTTCCAGTTGTTTACGACGAGATTGGGCACGTTTGGTCGTTGAAGCTCGGACTAGATTGCGATTGACAAAGTCTTCCAGAGCAGCGATTTCCTTTCTGTTGCTTTTCATAGTTTTTTGCCTCAGTAGCTAGCTTTTTGCTCCTTCAACTCGACAAAACGAGAGTAATTGCCCACATAACGATCCAAGGAATGCTTGGTCAAATCTAGCGTAATCGTCGCAACCTTGTCCAAGAAATAACGGTCGTGGCTGACAATAATGAGGGCACCGCTATAATTTACCAAGTAATTCTCTAGCCAGGCTATGGTTTCAATATCCAAGTGGTTGGTTGGCTCGTCCAAGACCAAGAGATTGGGCTTTTCAAGGAGCATTTTAGCAAGTGCCAAACGAGTATTTTGACCACCCGAAAGCTCAGCAATTTTCATCTGCCACATAGACTCGTCAAACTTGAATCCATTCAAAATCGCTCGAATATCAGCTTCATAGGTAAAGCCACCTGCTTGGCGAAAATTCTCAGATAAGCGGTCGTAATCTGACATCAGTTTATCCAAATCCTCACCAGACTTTTCACCCATCTCCAACTCCATCTGACGCAGTTGTTTCTCAGTCCGACGCAAGTCATCAAAGACATGAAGCATTTCATCGTAGATGGTATTTTCAGACTCAAAACGGCTATCTTGGGCTAGGTAAGACAGAGAAATATCTTTTTTCTTATTGATTTCTCCACTAGTTGGCTCCTCTTCTCCAACCAAAATCTTCAAAAGAGTAGACTTACCTGCACCATTTTTTTCCCAACAAGAGCAATCCTATCTCGTTCATCAACCTGCAGGTTGATATTATCAAAAAGAACCTCTCCTGCAAAAGAACGTTCAATTTTATTAGCTTGTAAAATAATCATACAAGTAGTATAGCATGATTTTTCAAGGCATTCAAGACTTGATAAACAGGCATATGTCACCTACTTTTCTGAAAACTTATGCTAACGTTTTTACTAAAAATCTCAAAAATGCTATAATGTAAACGATTAAAAACAATTTACAAAAAGGAGAATTTTCAATGTCTTACCAAGAAAATTACCAGAAATGGGTTGATTTTGCGGAGCTTCCTGACTACCTTCGTCAAGATTTGGAAAATATGGATGAAAAAACAAAGGAAGATGCCTTCTATACAAATCTAGAATTTGGGACAGCAGGTATGCGTGGTTTGATTGGTGCTGGTACAAACCGTATCAATGTCTACGTCGTTCGTCAAGCGACTGAAGGATTGGCTCGTTTGATTGAGTCAAAAGGTGGAAACGAAAAAGAACGTGGTGTCGCAATTGCCTACGATAGCCGCCACTTCTCTCCTGAGTTTGCCTTTGAATCTGCCGCAGTTCTTGCTAAACACGGCATCAAATCTTACGTATTTGAAAGCCTTCGTCCAACTCCAGAACTATCATTTGCAGTTCGTCATCTCAACTGTTTTCGCTGGTATTATGATTACTGCTAGCCATAACCCAGCACCATTTAACGGTTACAAGGTTTACGGTGAAGACGGTGGACAAATGCCTCCACACGACGCGGACGCTTTGACTACTTATATTCGTGCAATCGAAAACCCATTTGCAGTTGAAGTTGCTGATGTGGAAACTGAAAAAGCTTCTGGCTTGATTGAAGTTATCGGCGAAGCTGTCGATGTAGAATACCTCAAAGAAGTTAAAGATGTCAACATCAACCCAACCTTGATTGAAGAATTCGGTAAAGACATGAAGATTGTCTACACACCACTTCATGGTACTGGTGAAATGTTGGCTCGTCGTGCTCTTGCCCAAGCAGGATTTGACTCAGTTCAAGTCGTTGAAGCGCAAGCAACTGCTGACCCAGACTTCTCAACTGTAAAATCTCCAAACCCAGAAAACCAAGCAGCCTTTGCACTTGCTGAAGAACTTGGTCGACAAGTAGGTGCTGATGTTCTTGTTGCAACTGACCCTGATGCTGACCGTGTTGGTGTTGAAGTTCTTCAAAAAGATGGTAGCTACCTCAACCTTTCAGGTAACCAAATCGGTGCTATCATGGCTAAATACATCTTGGAAGCCCACAAAAACGCTGGAACTCTTCCTGAAAATGCGGCTCTCTGCAAATCGATTGTATCAACTGACTTGGTAACGAAGATTGCTGAAAGCTACGGCGCAACTATGTTCAACGTCTTGACTGGTTTCAAATTCATCGCTGAAAAAATCCAAGAATTCGAAGAAAAACACAATCACACTTACATGATGGGATTTGAAGAAAGCTTCGGTTACTTGATTAAACCATTCGTACGTGATAAAGACGCTATCCAAGCCGTTCTTGTCGTTGCTGAACTTGCTGCCTACTACCGTTCACGTGGTTTGACACTTGCTGACGGTATCGAAGAAATCTACAAAGAGTACGGCTACTACGCAGAAAAAACTATCTCTGTTACTCTTTCAGGTGTCGATGGTGCTGAACAAATCAAAGCAATTATGGCTAAATTCCGTAACAATGCTCCAAAAGAATGGAATGCAACAGCTATCACTGTCGTAGAAGACTTCAAGGCGCAAACAGCTACTGCTGCTGACGGTACTGTTACAAACTTAACAACTCCTCCAAGTGATGTGTTGAAATACACACTTGCTGACGGTTCATGGATTGCCGTTCGCCCTTCAGGTACAGAACCAAAAATCAAGTTCTACATTGCAGTTGTAGGGGAAACCAACGAAGAATCACAAGCTAAGATTGCTAACATCGAAGCAGAAATCAATGCATTTGTAAAATAAAGACCTATAAAAGATGAGACAAACCAATCTCATCTTTTTTCGTATCAAAACTAAGCATTTTTAAAAACTTTATGGCATACTAGACTTATCAATGAAAGCGAGGTTATCTCATGGAACAATTTTTAGATAATATCAAAGACCTTGAAGTCACTACAGTTGCGCGTGCGCAAGAAGCTCTTGATAAAAAAGAAACTGCAACCTTCTTTATCGGTCGCAAAACTTGCCCTTACTGCCGTAAATTTGCAGGTACTTTAGCAGGTGTCGTAGCTGAAACCAAAGCTCACATCTACTTCATCAACAGTGAAGAACCAAGCCAACTCAATGAGTTGCAAGAATTCCGCTCACGCTACGGAATCCCAACTGTACCAGGCTTTGTTCACATTACGGATGGACAAATCAATGTCCGTTGCGACTCTTCAATGTCAGCACAAGAAATCAAAGAATTTGCTAGATTATAAAAAAGGCACTCGCATGAGCAATGTCATGAAGTTAGTGATCTAACTACTTGAATAGGAGGTGTGATTGAGGTCATCAAAGTGATTCTCTATCGGATCTTCTGTTTTTTTACATGACAAATAAAGGTTTTTTCATCCTATTTTTTGAGATTTATGTTACTCTATAGATGAAATCAACTACCGATTGAGCCTTTATCTTTCTTGGATATTTTCGATTCGGGTCGAATAATAGATAACTGTTTTTTGAGGTAGTTTTTCAACTGGAGGAAGAAAGGGAACCGTTTAAAAACAAACGGCAGGCATAAGCCGCATCTGAGAAACACACTTTATATCTTTGTTTTTTGTGACTACTGTCGATGGCAACTTGCGAGGTTACCCAACGACAAAAGTTAAAATTTGTAAAACGAGCAAAGATTTCTTGGAGAATCCCTTCCTTCTTTTTTGCATGAAAATTGACCAAGCCAACACTGTATTTCAGGTCACGAAAACTAGTCTCTATGCCCCATCTACTGGCGTAGAGATTTTTTAATTCTTGGACTGAATAGTCTGTATTTGTCACTAAAGTTTCGTATTTTCCTTCTTCCACTTCTAAACGCACCATACGAAAAGGAAGTTGGTATAGTTCAACAGGGTCCTGTTTTTGACTTGTTTCTGGAAGAAAATCAAAAGTAGAATTGTGTGGAATAAAATGATAGTCATTGGGAAAATCATGATAAAGTTTTTTAAACTGCTTGGTTTGCTTTCGTGATAATGTTAGAGAAAATGTTTGATCAAAACACTCTGTATTTGGCAAGTTGAAGGAGGAACGCAGGGATTGTTTTCCCTCGCGAATGCGGATGACATAAAGCCAACCTTTTTCTTGAAAATGAGCCATGAGATTGTAACTTTCATAGCCTCTATCCATGATAACAAGAGCTTTCTCGAAAGGGAGAAGCCTTCATCATCTGAATCAGAGCTAAGCGCTCATGTTGCGCATGTTTGTCTTGAATAGAAACATCTCTATACACTCCAGTCGTCAAGTCGTATAGGGCGTTTATGTGTATGAGATTATAGGATTTAACATCCGTTTGGGTTTGGACAGAGGTTTCTGTATCCATGGGATTTCGAGGAATACAGATATCACTCCCATCAGCAACGAATATTGGAAAAGCAGTATTAAGTGGAATAGGTGCTGTAAATTCTTTAAATAGGGCATAGAAAGCCTCAGGTTTTATCTGATAGCGTCTTTGAACAAAGGCTGAATTTGAAACTGTCAGTTTGGCATCTAGTAATTCTTTTGACAAGGATTTCCCTCCCATTCCCAGAATTGTACGAATCATGGTTTCTAGTGATAAACTTCTTTTACGAGTAAAGGCCTGTTCATCTTGTTTGACGAACACAACTTTTTGATCAAGGATACTCTGAATACTCTTATTCAAGTGGGCTTTTATCTGTTTTATCATGGGAAATACCTCCTTAATTATAGTTTATCACATAAAAAAGAAACCCAAATACAGAATTGTATTTGAATTTCTTAACTTAATGACATTGCTCGCATGAGTGGCTTTTTTCATGTTTTCTATAGAAAAGGTATAATTTCCATCACTTTAACCATCATTTTTATGATATAAAGGTTAAGCTGGACTTGTCGAGAGTAGTAATAATTGCCACCATTTACATACAATTCAGCCCCATGCAGTATTGATATAGGATGAATGTATCGATAAGTCATCCCAGTTGTATTACCGAGTGAGGGAGCAACCGTTTCTCTTGAATACTTTTTAGCTAGAACTAGGGTATTTTCTTTGCCGTTTTGAGCGATATAATCGATATAAGCAGGACCAAAATTATAAGCTTGAATAGCTGTCCAAACATCAACTCCCTTATTTTGAGCTTGATTGAGATTATCCGTTAGGGTTTGAATACCTTGCCGGATACTGCTTGCCTTGTCATTTATTGTATTGGTAGATCCACTTGCAGACTCACTAGACTGCATAACGTCGCCTTCTTTTCCTTTTGTTTCAGTATAGATCATAGCAAGAACCAGATCCTCGTTTGCTTGAGTATCTTTTTCATTTAATATTTCTCTGACTAGTGGTTGATAACTCATCACTTGCTTCACATCTTGGTGAAGGTGATAAACTTTATAACCAACAAAAAGTAAGACTGCTAGTACTAGCACTCTTCGTAGTAATTTAAACATTATTTGCTTTGTATATCCTCGATATTTTTAATTAAGATAGAATAGGTTCCATTGTCGTTTTGGATAAACTCAACAGACTCGGCGTCTTGATAGACATTATTGGGAACGATAAGTTCAATTCCATTTGACAAGGAAAGTTTTTGGTTTTCAAATTTCTTGAGTTGACGACTAGCATCAATTTCATCAAACTGAACGGGTTCTGGTACGGCTTCTTTGACTTGGTCAATAAAGCTCAAACGAGCCGTCAGATTGTTGTCAAAAAGATCATTGGCCAATTTTTCAGGTGATAATTCATTGCGTTCTTCTAGATTATTGAAAATAGCTGATTTCACCTTGGATTGAAATTGAAAATCATCTGTGTTAAAGGACTCAGCAATTCTCTGAGCCGTTTTTTCCAGTTCTTTGATAGATTTCTTGGGTGAAATCTTAGGAGCAACGGCTAGGAGATTATCTGAAAAATAGTTCAAAAAAGTCCCGTTGTACTTGATTCGTTTTTCAATCAGGTGGTACTTGCGACTCTGAAGATTGACCACCAAGGCCTCATCAGCTCCTGTTCCAAATCCAGGCAAGTTATTTTGAGTTAGCTTGATTGGATTATCAACTTCTCCTCCGAGGTGGGTCAAGGTCTCACGCAGGGCAATTCGCAAGAAAGCGAAATGTTCCACGCCTTCTTTAGAAAATTGCACAAAAATCAAGTCATTGGTCTTGAGGTTTTCAGAAATACTGAACTCTTCTTTCCAGAGATTAGCCAGTGTCACTGATGTCTCCAACAAATCGTCTGTGATATGATTGAAGAAGGGATTTTCTTCCTCGAAAATCCCAGTCTTGGCTTCATCTGAATACACACGTTCAATTTTTCTACGCAGGTATTCTTCGATTTTTGGAGTAATATTGAGAAACTTATCCGCTAGGAACAGCTCGGTATCATCCGGACTGAACTGGTGAATAATGGCTTTCTTAATATAAATGTCCATAAAAGTTTTAGTCCTCGTATAATGGGAAGGCATCTGTCAATTCTTTGACTGCGCTTCTCACTTCTTCTAAAACAGCCTCATTTTCTGCATTCTTAAGGGTTTTAATGATCAGTTCAGCCACTTTGCGACTTTCTTCTTCACCAAATCCACGTGCAGTAATGGCTGCAGATCCGATACGAATCCCACTTGTCTTGAATGGTGACAAGGTTTCGTAAGGGATTGAGTTTTTATTTAGGGTAATATTGACTTCATCCAGCAAGTTTTGAGCAACTTTTCCGTTTTCTACAACCTTAGTCACGTCCACTAGGAAGAGGTGGTTTTCAGTTCCGCCAGAAATGATACGGAAATCAGGAGCTTGCAAGAAGACTTCAACCATAGCCTTGCTGTTTTTGATAACATTAGCAGCATATTCCTTGAAAGCTGGATCCAAAACTTCTTTGAAAGAAACAGCTTTAGCTGCCACAACATGCTCCAAAGGACCACCCTGAATACCTGGGAAAATAGCTGAATTAATTTTCTTGGCAAGTTCTTCGTCATTAGTTAAAATCAAACCACCACGAGGTCCACGAAGAGTTTTGTGGGTTGTTGTTGTTGTGATATGAGCGTATGGAACTGGACTTGGATGTAGACCAGCTGCAACCAAACCAGCAATATGAGCCATATCTACCATGAGTTTAGCCCCAACAGCATCCGCAATTTCACGGAATTTTGAAAAGTCGATAATTTGAGAATAGGCTGAAGCACCAGCTACAATCAGTTTTGGTTTTACTTCTTGGGCTTGTTTCAAGATAGCATCAAAGTCCAAGAATTCCGTTTCAGGATCTACACTATAAGAAACAAAGTTGTAGGTTTGACCAGAGAAGCTAACAGGAGCTCCGTGGGTCAAGTGTCCACCTGCTGCCAAATCCATCCCCATAACCGTATCACCTGGTTCAATCAAGGCCATGTAAGCCGCACAGTTAGCTTGGCTTCCTGAGTGTGGTTGGACATTGGCAAATTTAGCACCGAAAATTTCTTTTGCGCGTTCAATAGCAAGAGTCTCTACCACGTCTACCACATCAGTTCCACCATAATAACGGCGGCCTGGGTAGCCTTCGGCATATTTGTTTGTCAAGATAGACCCTTGAGCTGCCATAACAGCCTTGGAAACTACGTTTTCCGAAGCAATCAACTCGATATTGTTTTGTTGGCGTTCTTCTTCTTTGGCAATAGCATTCCAGAGATCAGCATCGTATGCTTTAAAATCATCTTTGTCAAAAATCATAGGTCTTCTCCTTTATTGTGTAAGTAGTCCATTAGTTAGATTTTCTAATAAGAAAATCTAACTAAAAGATGCGAATAAACCGTTTCTGCATTTTATCACAAGTATAACCAACTTTTTCATAAAATACATGAGCACCCCGACGATAATCGGCAGAGTTTAAGCGGATAAACCCATAACCACGTCTTTTGGCTTCTTCTTCCAACCCTTGTAGTAAACTTTTACCAATACCTTGACCTTGCGCTTGAGGTGAAACCGCTAAGGCTAAAATATTAAACCCTGCTTTAGAATAGAGGGATTCGTAAACTTCAGCATGGACATACCCAAGTAAGGCATGACTGGCTGCATCCTCATAGCCAAGTAGGAAATGATGTGGATTCTGAGACAGTCTAGCTAGTTGGCTAGCTGTTTCCTCTGGACTAAAAGAATAACCCAAGGCCTCTTGGTTAATCTCACATATAGCTTTCACATCAATTTCTTGCAAATTTCTTAGCATCTCATTCCTCCTCAAAAGAAAGCTCTGGCAACTGAGCAAGAATATCTTCTCGCTTAATGGCCCCTTGGCGTAAGATTTTCACCTTGTCTCCAGACAAATCCAAAATAGTTGAATCCTGTCCAGTTAGAAAAGCATCATCTTCCAGCCCCAAAACCTCTTGATCAAAATCCTCTAGAATCTGATCAAAGGTTACTCCACTTGCCTGACCTGAGATATTGGCAGACGGTCCAATCAGGGGTCCTGTCACTCGAATTAAATCCAGTGTGATAGGGTGACTGGGTATCCGAAATCCAACAGTTGCAAGACCAGAATTGACCCAATATGGAACTCGGTCATTGGCTTCGAGAATAATGGTCAAGGGACCTGGTAAAAAGGCCTCGACAAGTTTTTGTAGATAAGCTGGCTGATTCTTTGAAAAGTGCAAGATGTCCTCTAAAGATGCGATATTGAGATTGAGCGCCTTGTCTCTGGGCGACGTTTGAGTTGGTAAACATGGTCAACTGCTTTTTCATCTAAGGCCTTAGCAAAAAGACCATAAACAGTCTCTGTAGGCAGAACGACAGCTCCACCATTTTCCAACTCTTGTCTAATCTGTCCATCATCAACTACAACCATCCTATCTTGACCAAATTGATCCTTGAGTGTTCGTACTCGCTTTTCAGGAAGATGTTTCCTAAAAAGTTCGGGAACACTTTGACCTTGCTTGTATCCAATTTCAAGGTAAATCTTACCACCATCTTTGAGATAGTCTTTTGCATTTTCAGCAATCCTACGGTAAATAGCTAGGCCATCCTCATCTGCAAAGAGAGCTAGATGAGGCTCTGAATACAAGACATTCAAGCCTACCTCTGACTCATCTTCACGAGAGATATAGGGTGGATTGGAAACAATTATATCATATTTTTCAGAAATTTCTGTAAAACAGTCAGATTTTTTTAAAAATATTTGAAGATTTTGATTTTTAGCATTTTCATTAGCTACATCTAAAGCATCTTGGGAAATATCTGCTGCCGTCACTGACCAATCTTGTCTGTTTTTTGCTAATGCAAGAGCAATAGCTCCACTACCTGTTCCAATATCCAGAACTGAAAGATTCGTCTCGGGATTTTCAGCCAGGATAAGCTCCACCAACTCCTCTGTTTCTGGACGAGGGATCAATACTCGCTCATCAACTTTTAACTGCATTCCATAAAAATCTGCCTGTCCAATGATGTACTGTGCCGGTTTATGAGCTGCTAACTGTTGGAAAATTCCTTTTACAAATACTTCTTCCTCTTCCGTCACTTCCTGCTGGAGGGCAAAAACAAAGTCTGTAAAAGATAGATTTTTGAGGCTACGATAGACAAAAGAGAGGCTTTCTGCTTCCTCTCCCTGTCTTATCAATTCTTCTTCAAAATCTGAAAATAATTGAGCTAATTTCATTATTTATTTAATTCTTCTAATTTTTGCGTTTGGTCATAGAGCACCAAGGCATCCACAACTTCATCCAATTTACCAGACTAAAATCGTATCTAGTTTTTGGAGAGTCAAGCCGATACGGTGGTCTGTGACACGGTTTTGTGGGAAATTATAAGTACGGATTCGTTCTGAACGGTCACCAGTACCAATCGTTGACTTTACGCTCAGCGTCTTGTTCGTCTTGTGCAATCTGAGCAAAGTGGTCAGCAACACGCGCACGAATGATTTTCATGGCCTTCTCACGGTTCTTCTGTTGAGTACGTTCTTCCTGCATTTCAACCTTGATATTGGTTGGCAAGTGAACGATACGAACGGCAGTCGCAACCTTATTGACGTTCTGTCCACCAGCACCAGATGCGTGGTAGATATCGACACGAAGGTCTTTTGGATCAATATCGTATTCTACTCTTCCACTTCAGGCATGACAAGAACTGTCGCTGTCGAGGTGTGGACACGGCCTTGGCTTTCTGTCACAGGGACACGTTGCACACGGTGGGCACCAGACTCATACTTGAGTTTAGAGTATACAGATTGACCAGAAACCATAGCAACCACTTCTTTAAAACCACCGACACCGTTCATAGAAGCTTCCATAACTTCAAAGCGCCATCCTTGTGCTTCCGCATACTTTTGGTACATGATTAGAAGGTCTCCAGCGAAAAGTGCCGCTTCGTCTCCACCAGCTGCTCCACGGATTTCAAGGATGATATTCTTGTCATCGTTTGGATCCTTTGGAAGGAGCAAGATTTTCAGTTTTTCTTCGTATTCTTCTTTTTCAGCCTTGGCATCTTTGAGCTCTTGCTTGGCCATTTCTTCCAAGTCCGCATCTCCACCTGATTCCTTAATCATCTCTTCAGCATCAACGATGTTTTGAAGGACTTGTTTGTACTCACGGTAGGCTGTTACGGTGTCACGAGTGGAAGCCTCTTCTTTTGAAAGCTCCATAAAACGTTTGGTGTCTGAAACGACATCCGGGTCACTCAGTAATTCTCCTAATTCTTCATAACGGTCTTCTACAGCTTGTAGTTGATCATAGATGTTCATTTTTCTTCATTCTCCTTATTGATTTCAGGCGCAAAATAATGTTTACGGCAAACCGAGATATAGGTTTCATTACCACCGATCTGAATCTGCTCACCATCATAAACGGGCAGTCCATCCTGTGTTCGCAAAACCATAGTTGCCTTTTTCTTACAATACTGACAAATGGTCTTGATTTCGTCAATCTTGTCTGCTAAAAGTAATAGATATTTGGAACCTTCGAACAGTTCATTTCGAAAATCATTTTTCAAACCAAAAGCCATGACGGGTATATCTAACTCGTCTACAACACGAGCTAGGTCATAAACATGATGACGTTTGAGAAACTGGGCTTCATCGACCAAAACACAGTAAGGCTTTTTCTGGTAGGTCTCGGATATAGCCAAAGATATCAGTTGTTTCCTCAATCGCAATGGCAGGGCGTTTCATGCCAATACGACTCGACACATAGCCAACACCGTCACGCGTATCCAGAGCCGAGGTCATAATCACAACACCTTTTCCTTGCTCCTCATAGTTATAGGCCACCTTGAGAATCTCAATCGTTTTACCAGAGTTCATGGTCCCATAACGATAATACAACTGTGCCATGTTTCTTGCTTCACGTCCATTTCTAAATTTTTGCTACATTCTAGTATATCATAATTTTCTTAAGCTTTAAACGGCAAAATGTGGTAAAATAGAAGAAATCAAAAACTAGTGGAGGAAGCTATTATGCCATTTGTACGCATCGATTTATTTGAAGGACGCACGCTCGAGCAAAAGAAAGCTCTTGCTAAGGAAGTAACAGAAGCTGTTGTTCGCAACACTGGAGC
>BNJS01001564.1_pt1 | contig 72593 bp, 84 predicted proteins | sample 8540461 | NCBI WGS metagenome assembly BNJS01 (sample SAMD00202454, study PRJDB9452) | human saliva metagenome | isolation source: human saliva | place: Japan
AGAATCTATAATGATTTTTGTGTTGTGTATTAAGTTTTTAATCTTTTGACTATTTATTATTGATTGATAGGTGGTTTATAGTTTTGTCATAGTTGCGAGCTTTCCCTTTATGTTTTATACAATGTCTTTTTAGTTTGATTAGATGAGGTTTATTTTGATTTTTCTATGGTTATGATGTCGTGTTTTATAGGTCAGAAATAGGAGTGTTTATCAAAGAAAATCCCCCATTCTTGTGTGTGAAAACCAAGAATGGAGGATTTTTATGATGTCAACTTCTTTGCTGAAAGATATTAGCTATTAGTCTGCAAGAGGGATAGCGAGTAAAGCCTTCTTACCAGTTGGATAGATACCCTGAACATAGAGAACTGGATCTTTGCTGGTTGATGCCTTCTTAACGATATTCTGCGGGTCGTCAATACTCTTCACCATGGTTTCATTTACATTCTGGATGATGAAACCACGATTGATTCAGCAGCCTTCAAAGCACCATTGTTAACCTTCAGCACCTCAAGACCATAGTTAATGTTTAGCTGCTTCTTAAGGGCATCCTGTACTGGACGGAACTGACCACCAAGAACGTCGATGTCAGCCTGCTCAATTACCTTTGTTGTTCCCTGAGCATTCTTCAGTGTGATAGTCTTTGAAACCTCCTTCTTGTTACGGATGAAGGTTACTGTAGCCTTATCTCCAGGACGCTTGCTGTTGAGTGCCTGCTGAAGCTCAGACATACGTGTCACCTTCTGTCCGTCAAACTTAGTGATAACATCACCCTTTGCCAAACCTAAGGCTGCACCATTGCCTTCCTCAGATACCTCACTAACGTAAACACCTTCGTTTGTACCGAGGTCAACGTTCTTGCCTTCTTCCTTCTGTGCGTTGATGAAGTTCAAAACGTCACCACCTTGGATACCGAGCATTACACGCTGTACACTACCATACTTCTTGATATCATCAACAACCTTATTCATTATTGATGTAGGGATAGCAAAACCGTAACCACTATATGCACCAGTCTGTGAGTAGAGCATAGCATTGATACCAACTAACTCACCCTGAGTGTTAACCAATGCACCACCAGAGTTACCTTGGTTGATGGCTGCGTCAGTCTGGATAAAACTCTCGATACCATTGCGAGTAGCACCCAAACCACGTGACTTAGCACTTACGATACCAGCAGTTACTGTATTATTGAGGTTATAAGGGTTACCTACAGCAATTACCCATTCACCTACCTTTAATTTGTCTGAGTCGCCTACAGGGAGGGTAGGGAGGTTGGTTGCATTAACCTTCAACAATGCAAGGTCAGTCTGCTTGTCTGTTCCAACGATGCGTGCAGAGAACTCACGGTTGTCGTTTAATGTGATAGTTAACTCATCTGCACCCTCAACAACGTGATTATTAGTTACGATATAACCATCAGATGAAATGATTACACCACTACCAGTAGCCTCCTTCTTAGGAGTCTGAACTTGCTGGCGGCGTGAACCATTACCTTGGTTAGGATTCCCAAAGAAGCCAAATGGGTCAAAGAATCCACCAAATGGATCGTCCTGAACCTCAACGGTCTTTGTCTTAGAATTCTGTACATACTTAATGTGAACGACAGCAGGAAGGGCTTTCTCAGCTGCGTATGTAAGGTCAACAGGCTGACCAGGAGCTATAACAGGTGCTTCAGCAGCATACACTTTTGATGAAGGCACCAGTAGAAAAGGCGAGGGCTGTAACAGCTGGCTGCCTGCCAAATGCTGATAAATTCTTCATATTCTTAATTATTTGTTCGTTAATTACGTTTATATGTGTCAAGCCGTCATTATTTGTAAATGTCTCGCTGACATATTCTCAGATGCAAATATAGGAGCAAATTTCCTAAAACCGACATTTTGTCAGTTATCTTTTATCCGATTTTAACAATTATAAATTAATCCTTAACGGCTATTAATCTGATAGGATGTATATTTTGCATTTGTTTATCTTAGGTGGTTATTTTGTTTTTATTTTGTTATTCTTATATTTTCACAAACTGACAAAATGCAAAGAAAAGTAAGTCATAATGTCATGTAGGTTATGTAAGTTCACTCTTTTTATTGGGGCTTTTTTGTTGATGGTGTTATTTAAGATTTAAAGTTCTTAATGGTGTGGCAGAAGCTTTAAATCCATTGTATCTGTATTTATTTTTCATGAAAACAAATAATTATTTTTCACGAGTGGAAATATTTCTTTTCATGAAAAAGATTTATTGTCATGAAAATAATTTTGTGAAAGTATTCTCTGGTATGTGTAAAGTATTGTTTTTATAATTTGAAAAGTATAGGTTTTATTAGGTTTAAAGGTAACTATAAGAATCTTGTTTTTTTGCTTGATACATATCTATGTTGTCATAGCTGTTTTATATTTATGTGTTTACGTTCACATTATAACTTCTTTCATACTTCTTATCTTATCTCTTTTCTTTGCTAAGTTTAGATTATCAAAGAAATATTTTGGCTTTTCCATGTTTTCCATTATCTTTGCATTTTAATAAGGCAGTGTTCCGGCTCTGTCGCTGGCATCTGTAAAGGGTGCGAGAGGAAAGTCCGGGCAGCATAGGGCATCCTGCTTCCGAAAATAGAAGCTATTGGTGACAGTAGATGTAGGTAGAAGAAAATAACCGCCACGCAGTAATGTGTGGTAAGGGTGAGAAGGTGGTGTAAGAGACTACCAGCAGGCGGGTGATCGTCTGGCTGTGCCGTTCAGGAGCTGCAAGTTCATGTATACCGTTGTTTGAGGGTAGCCCGCCCAAGCGTAAGCACAACGGAGGGTAGAATGCTTTAATTGCAAGGTGACTTGTAATATAGATAAATGACAGGCATCTTCCTATTATCGAAAGATGAGGAAGAAACAGAACCCGGCTTATAGGAGCACTGTTTTATTTTTCTTTCATACACGCCCATCTTCTCACATTCTGTTTAGAATAATGAAGGGAATTAGGGTGTGACCTTTACTAAATAAAAAAACTTTGGATAGTCATGAAAGATTTAGAAGAACGATATGTAACCGTGTTGGATGATTTTCAACACAGAGTAGAAAAATAAAATCAGAAATCATAAGGATGAGGTTGGATTCCCTCAGTTGCCAGATAATGTTAGTGAAGAAGACCTTTCTAATTATCTTTTCGATTATCAGGCGGCTTTGGATAGTGAGGGTACTGAGCGTTCACGCTATACGATTGCTGGTTTCCTTTTGTGTTTACCAATATTAATTATGTCGGCATTCCCAGATGATTCACTCCCTTTCAAGGGCTTTTTGAATGTTCTGGTAGCTATTGGTATTGGCTTGGTACTCTTCCTTCTTTATAGAATAATGATGAAAGTCTTGGTACGTAAGAAGATTCGTCGAGCTAATCAAGATTATCCTGAAGCGAAAGCTTATGTGGACCGTGTGATGGCTTTCAAGTAAATTTTATTAATAATTTAATTGTAATATGGAATTATCTGATTTACAGAAATATAAAGACAAGTTTACCCAACAGGGTTTCTTAGATAAAATACAGCGTATTGCAAAGCGTGCTGGAGCTAAGTTGGTATATGTGGCATTGCTTTTGTATTATTTGATGCAGAGTGATAAGGTATCGCTTAAGGATAAGGCTATTATTATTGGTGCGCTGGGCTATCTTATCTCACCGCTTGACGCAGTACCTGATGCAATTCCTATCGCAGGACTTTCAGACGATCTTGGTGTTTTGCTTTATGCGTTAAGCAAGGTGTGGTCTTCTGTTGATGATGATATGAAGAAGCAGGCACATGAGAAGTTGTCAAAGTGGTTTGATGATGACGAGATGAACGTGGCAGAAGATCTTTTTACTGAAGATACTACTGATACGCCTGTTTAAAAAGTATAAAGGAGGAATTTATGTGGCAATATATTGTCTTAGCCGTAGTGCTACTATCAGCTATCGGCTATGTGGTTTATCGTATATGGCAATCGTTTCGAGCAGCAGGTGACCCGTGTCATGGTTGCTCTGGATGTGCTATTTATGACCAGTTGAAAGATAAGCAGAAAATGGCAGGGCGTAAAAAGCCTGTTTGCTTTAAATAGTTTCAAGGAAGAAAATTATCAATAAAATTGTTTATATCATCTTTTCACCCAATATTTGCGAAAACTTCTTAGGTTCTTTCATAGAGAAGAGTTTACACAATGTTTATTGAAAAAAGTTCCTGAATTGTTTGGTTAAACCGAATTATTTGATTATCTTTGCACTCGCAAATCGCAATGATGGTTTGTAATAGAATGGTGCTTGGGCCGGGAGGTTAGGCAATGGTCTGCAAAACCATGGAGAGCGGTTCGATTCCGCTAGGCACCTCAAAAGACTCTCAGTATTGAGAGTCTTTTTTATTCCTATAATTTTGTCAGCACATCATCAGTTATGATGTACTTCTTCTTTCACAACAGAGTAATAATATAAACAACTCTTTCTGCTTTAAGTATAGTAGCTTGAACGGAAGGCTATAAACTTTCCAAGCGACTGGTACTTGTCGTTCGCACTATGTGTGTTGAGCCTCCGCACAATATGTGTTTGCCCTTCGCATGTTTATAAAGAGGATTATCGTTTTTCATCCTCAATAAGGAGTGTATTGGGGTTTATGGGCAAGCTTTATAGTCAATGTGGAGTCAGTTCCTTAAGTTTTTAACGAGAATGGTTCTGTGGTATAATGTTGGATTCTCATTCCAGATTATATTTCTATTTTGTATAATAACGTAATTTCCTTAAAATAATTTTTCCTGTCACTCCAGTCATTCGCAATATACTTCTATCTTGTTGATTTGTAGAATGTTTATGCGAAGTGTTAAATGTGACAGCAAAAAGAAAATTAAAATTATTATAGTTATATAGTTGTTTTTCTATATGAGAGAAAAGATAGTTATACAGCACTTGATGATTTTATTAGTTTTTCAGAGTTGCATTGTAGATAAAAGTTTTTTGACTTGCTAAATTATATGTGTATTTCCACTAATTTTTACTGTCCCAATACATATAGGACTCTACTCGAAAAGAAATTGTTAAACTAAATTCTTTAATACAGATACTCTTTTTCAGAGTATCTGATATTAGAAATTCCACCAATGCTTTTTCTTAGGTGGTTCATGTTCTTCAAATGACCGATGTGCAAAGTTACGGCTTTCCCATGTTTCGTTGTTGGTTATCATCTGATAGATGGTTCCCCAATCTGGTAAACCGCCAAGGTTGCGGTCGTCAATAAACATTTCTACCTTCAGCTTTCTGGAAAAGTGATTGTTCTTCTCTTTTTCCTCTTCAGGATAGTCTTTGTTTACTGCCCAGAAATCTACGCCACGTTCGTGACACCAATCAACAGCCTCTTGGAGTAATTCCGCCTCTCTGACGCTCCATAAGATAAGTTGGTGACCGTCTTTAATCAGCATTTTAAGTGTATCGGTAGCGAAAGGAATTTCACTACCGATTTTTGGATATCTATGTTCTACGATGGTTCCATCGAAGTCAACTGCAATAATCATAATCTATTTAGAATCTATCTCTTGATTTAGAGTTTATCTCTTTATAGAGTCATCGTTCTTATTGCCATAGTGGCTGTTAGCATAGTTACCATAATTGCCATAGTTTCCATACTGTCCATAGCTTGTACCGTAGCTTGCTCTACCATATCTACCATACTTACCATAACCACCATAACCATAGTAATAGCTATACTTTCTCTTAGACATATCAATACCGTTAAGAACGATTGCCATGTTAGGGAACTTCTTCTCGTTTGCAAGAGCATTAATCAAGTTGAAGCTTGACTTTGGTGTGTAGTCTGCACGACACATATAGATAGATGCATCAGCTACACGTGCAATCTGAAGAGTATCTGTAACAAGACCTACTGGAGCGGTATCAATCATGATATAATCATACTTCTCCTTCAAGAAATTAATGATAGTATCTAATGAATTACGAGCGATAAGCTCTGCAGGGTTTGGAGGAATAGGACCAGCCATGAGGAGATCCAAGTTCTTATTAACTCCTGAAGGCAAAATCTGCTCCTGTAAGTCCTCTACTGTTGGGTTGTCTTTTACAAGAAGGTTTGTAATACCATGCTTGTGATCGTTGATGCCGAAAAGTTCTGCCAAACGTGGACGACGGATGTCAAGACCAATCAAGATAACTTTCTTTCCTAAAAGACCGAAACTTACAGAGAGGTTAGCTGCTGTAAAGGTCTTACCCTCACCAGAAGTAGATGATGTGAAGAGTACAACTTTCTGACCTTCCTTCAACATAAACTGGAGGTTGGTACGCATTGAACGGAAGATTTCTTCCATCTGGTTGTTCTTGTTCTCATGTACAACGATATCAGCTTTACCCTTCGCCTTATTACTTGCAATAGCAACGTCAGCAATAATTGGTAATTTGGTAAGGCGTGCAACATCATCATGACCTTCAATCTTATAGCGGAAGAATTGTAAGATAAGGATTACCAATACTGGAAGTGACTAAACCAATCAGCAAAAGCAATCAACATGATTGTTGTAGACTTAGGACTAATCTTACCAATCAGCTGTGGGTCATCAATGAAAGCTTACCCTTATCGGCTGTCGCTGCTAAAGAGATACTGTTTTCCTCACGCTTCTGAAGCAACATAAGATAAAGACCAGACTTAACTTCCTGCTGACGGTCAATCTGTGTCAGCATACGTTCCTGCTGTGGAGTCTCAGCAACTTGCTCATTGAACTTATTAACTTGAGCAGAAACAGCATCACGCTGAATCTGTAAAAGTTTTGACGTGCAGCTCCAATAGCACGGCGATGCTACCATTTAACTCGCGAATCTGAGGCTGTAAGCGGTTCTACTACTGGAGAACTTTCAGATGCACTGCGGAGCAAACGATTACGCTCAAGGACTAACTCGTTGTACTTGTTAATCAAAGAATAGAACTCTGGTCATCTAAACCTACATTAGATGGAATAACCTGAGAAAGATTTGCGAGATGAACTTTCAACTCTCTCTTGCAATCATGTTGAACAATTCAATCTGTCAGTTTCAAGCTTCAGCAAAGTTTCAATTCTGAGCTATTCTGGTTTGCAACAGAATTCACCTGCATTCATCTTTAATTCAACAATACCATTCTGTTGCTTATAGTTCTGCAACTCTCCTTCAGTGCTCAAGTTCTGTATTAATCTTTCCCACTTAAACGGTCATTAATGAACTTATCTGTACGAAAGTGCTTTATTCTTATCCTCATTTGCCTGACGATTATATACAATTGCTAACTGCTTGAGATAGTCAAAGAGAACGCTGTGGAGCTTCATCTGTAAGCTGTAATTGAGCAATAGAGGTAGACTTTGCTGTCTGTGTAACCTGAAGCTCGCTAGCATACTTGTTAGCTGCCATTCTTGGAGAGAGAATGGTAACATTAAGAACTTGTGCGTTCTTCATTAAATGTCCATTATTTGGACTGATGAGTGATGATTCCTGCACGTGTAGCTATCGTTGCAGGAAGACTTGTAAACTTTCTATTGATAGAGTAAGGACCTTCGCTTGAGTTGTCGTTTGTAGGTACATAGTATGTTCCATTAACAATATAAGTTAAGCTGTCCTTGGTGATGCTCAAATTAATAGGAGCATTCAATCTTTCACGATGAGCCTGATCAATATCAACGTTAAGAGGCTGGTCGCGGTAAAGGATAATGTCGCTACTCTTCCCTTTGTTGAATAGTTAACATATAAGCTTCAGAGTCTCTAATAGCATCTTCAGCACTAGAATGTGATGTCAAAATATCCATCATCAATACCAGTTGAGTTTGAGATGATACCGAGGTTTGACATATTTTTGCAAAGAGGAACCACGTCTATTGCTATTATTTTCGTCCTTGATCAGCAACTTGGTAGCAGACTGATACATAGGTGTAGCATATCTAGATAGATAGCTCCTAAACTAGCGAAAAATAATCAATGACAATACGAACCAGTACCAGTTGAGTACGATAGTTCGATAAAGGGTGGCAAAATCAAAGGAGGAGTTACCTTCGTGAACCTCCTGTTCCTTCCCTTGTTCTAATTTAGTTGTTTCTTCCATATTTATTACTTTTCTTATTATTCAGTAAAGGATTATTTATCTTTCTTTTTCTTCAGCGAGCTGAAGGAGATATTTCATAGTTATTCTTAATCATTGGCTGTAGCTTCTTCAATGACTTCTCTGTAGTTATCCAGCCTACTATCTCTTCTTCTAAGCATGCAACCTTAAGTCCTTGTCGTTTCTCTATACATTCTATAAAAGTACTTGCTCAGCTAAACTATCATGCGTGCCAGTATCAAGCCAGGCGAAACCACGCTGGAGCGTTTTGCACCATTAAGTTGTCTTGCTTTAGATAGCTACTGAGATTAACAGTTGTAATCTCAAGTTTCCCTCTTGGAGATGGTTTAATATTCTTTGCAATCTCAACAACACTGTTTGGGTAGAAATAAAGTCCTACGACAGCATAGTTACTCTTTGGATGTTCTGGCTTTTCTTCTATGCTAAGACATTTGCCTGTCTCATCAAATTCTGCAACGCCATATCTTTCTGGGTCATTTACGTAATAGCCAAATACAGTTGCCTTATTTTCCTTTTCAGCCATCTGCACACTATTATGCAATAAAGAACTAAAGCCTGCTCCGTAGAAAATGTTATCCCCCAGAACCAAGCAGACAGAATCATTGCCGATAAATTCTTCGCCAATGATAAAAGCCTGTGCAAGGCCATCTGGTGATGGCTGTTCTGCATATTCAAAGCGTACTCCAAAACTACTTCCGTCTCCTAACAGACGTTTAAATCCTGGTAAGTCAAATGGCGTAGAGATAATCAGAATCTCTTTGATTCCAGCCAGCATCAATACAGATACTGGATAGTAAATCATGGATACATCGTAAATTGGTATAAGCTGTTTGTATTCCTTTAGTGATAGGGTAGAGGCGTGTACCTGAACCGCCTGCGAGAACTATTCCTTTCATAATGAGTGTGGTTTGAATATCTGTTTTTAAATTAGTAGTTATTGCTTATTTTATATGCTCAAGCGTCAAATTCTTATGGATGTTTTTCTAACCTATGTGCTATATGCAAGCATAGATGGCAAATGGGTTATGCTCAAGATAACAAAGTTATTGAGGACCCCAATCCTTTCGTTAAGTATTTGTCGTTATACGCTTTCATTTGCAATATTGCTATCTTGATTGCAAAGGTAATAAATTTAATTTAATTAAAAAGCTGTGAAAATGAGAAATCATTTACTTAATAGGTGAATTTCATGTTTTTATTAACTTTTGCAATCGAGTAAAAATAAAAAGTTCATCTTAATAACTTTTAAAACTTTAAACAAAAAGATATGGGATTCTTATCAAAACTCTTTGAAAGAATGATGCTGCTACAGTCAAAAGACTGGTGGTATGGAGGACTATATGACACTTGTTCGAGTTTACTTTCAAGCAGTACTTGCAACTCGTTTGGGTATCAATAATTTAGCTATGCTTCCAGATTTACGTACGTACAAGCAGACTTTCCGTGTTCCAACATTGAATAATAAGTTGGGTCTTGGTGAAAAAGCAAGTGTGCGTAAACTATGAAAAATATTTATAATGTTGATGATAATTTCTTTGATGAGATAGATGTGAGCATCAAAAAGAATTGTAAAAAGATGCAAGATATTCAGCCTTATCTTTATCAGTTTCAAGGTTTCACGCAAGACTTAATGATGCTTGTGGGTAATTTAATGAGTTCGTTGCGTGTTCCAGGCTTTTTAAGAAAGCTATCTATACAATGACAGAGAAGACTGTAAATGACATTTATGATAAAAATAGTTTCTCTGACCCAGGCGTTATAAAGGCTGTTATGTCTGTTCGTCAGTATAATCAGCGTCTTGGATTCAGTCGTAAGTGGACAACTGACTTCGTTTATCAAGTAGTGTCACTTGCAAAGAAAGAGCCAAAGCCTGCTGATGAGAGAGTCAAAATAATTAAGCATATATTTGCTTAAATAGAAACTTTAATGTAATTTTGTAGCCAAAACGAATAGGATTAGCTATGAATGCAAATGAGAAGATTCTGAATACGTTTGCGACGCGTGTTCGTCAGATGATTCTTCAGTATGAAGCACTGAAGAAGGAGAATGACGAGTTGTATGCGCTCGTTGATCAGCGTGAGCAGGAGATAAAGCAACTGCAAGAAGAATTATCTCAGGCAGAAGCTGATTATAACTCGTTGAAGATGGCTAAAATGCTTGAAGTTACGGATGGTGATATGGGAAACCGCACAAAAGCGAGTTGCTAAAGCTCATCCGAGATGTAAATAAGTGTATCACACTTTTTAAGTGAGAAATAAAACAGAATATAATGGCGGACGATAAAGCTACATATAAGATTGCATGTCTATGATGCAGAACTATCCGTAAATGTTCCACGAGAGGATGAGGAGTATTATCGTTCGGCAGCCAAGCTTATTACCGACACTATCAATACTTATTCAACTCTTTTTAAAGGTAAGAAAGGGGATAAGGACATTATATATGGCTATGCTTGACATTGCATTGCGATATAAGAAAGAAGGTGTACGCAATGATACGGCTCCATTTAATGATATTCTCAGTAAACTCACTTTCAGAAATTGAAGATACACTGAAGAAATAGTGAGAATATTTAATTTAAATCATAAAAAGAATCAATGAGTCCAATAGTAACAGTTATAATAGCTGTGGTATGCCTTACGGCTGGATGCGCTGGTGGATTTGCTATTTTTCCGTTATATTTTTAACTGGAAAAATACAAAGATACAATGGAAAAGCAGAGAAAGCTGCAGAGGTAATTAAAGAAAAGAAAACTGCTGAAGTTAAAGAGAGTTTCTCAACAAGAAAAGTGAGCTTGAGAAAGAAGTTCAGCAGCGTACGTTGAAGATACAGCAGGGTGAAAAACCGCTTTGAAACAGCGTGAAGTAGCGTTGAATCAACGTCAGGATGAACTTAATCGTCGTAAGCAAGATGTGGGGCAACAGCAGCAGCGTGTAGATAATGAGAAGAAGCTGCAGATAAAGCAGCAGGATCTTGAGAAGATGCAGGGCAGGAGCGAGATGAGGCTTGAAGAACTCTCAGGTCTTAGTTCTGAAGAAGCAAAGAAGCGTTTGATAGAGAGTTTGAAAGATCAAGCAAAAACTTGATGCAGCATCTTACATTAATGAGATCGTTGACGAAGCAAAACTTAATGAATCAGCAGGCTAAGAGAATTGTTATTCAGACCATTCAGCGTGTTGCTACTGGAAACAGCTATTGAGAACTCTGCAGTGTTTTTGCCCATTGATAGCGATGAGGTTAAAGGGACGTATTATTGGTCGTGAAGGTCGTAATATTCGTGCTTTTGAGGCGGCAACAGGTGTTGAAATTGTAGTTGATGATACACCAGAGGCTATTGCTAATCTCTGCTTTTGACTGATTCGTCGTGAGATTTTGTCGTTTGTAGCGCTTCATCAGCTTGTTGCGGATGGTCATGTTCACCCAGCACAGTATCGAAGATATGGTTGCTAAGGTTAGAAACAACGATAATGAAAGTTATTGAAAGCCGGTAGAGCGTACGGCCATCGACCTCGGTATTCATGGTCTTCACCCAGAGTTGATTCGTATTGTAGGTAAGATGAAATATCGTTCTTCCTTACGGTCAGAATCTGTTGCAGCATGCTCGTGAGACAGCTAATCTTTGTGCTGTTATGGCAAGTGAATTAGGCAGATCCAAAGAGGCCAAAGCGTGCAGGATTGTTGCATGATGTGGTAAGGTGCCAGATGGGGAGACCGATTTACCACGCACTTTTATGGTGGTAAGATTGCTGAGAAGTATGAGAAACCAGATATTTTGCAGTGCGATTGCTGCCTCACCATGATGAGATAGAGATGGCTATGCTTGCACGCAATTGTACGGGTGTGTGGCGCTATCTTCTGGTGCTCGTCCAGGTGCTCGTCGTGAGATTGTAGAAGCTTATATTAAGCGTCTGAATGACCTTGGAAGCAATTGCAATGAGCTATCCAGGTGTAACTAAGACTTATGCTATTCAGGCTGGTGCGATGACTCGTGTAATCGTTGGTACAGGACAAGATGGATGACGCTGAAAGTGAGGCTCAGTTCTGACAAATTGCAGAGAAGATTCAGAATGAGATGACTTACCCTGGTCAGGTAAAGATTACGAGTAATTCGTGAGATTCGTTCTGTTGCTTATGCAAAGTAAAGTTTGAATTTATTTGAATTATTATAGAGCAATCCTATATGGGGGTGCTGCAAGTTCATTAGTAATTCTGATATATGTCAGTAATATATGAATAGAGAAAGCCCTCGTAATTCAGTGAAGTTATTTCCACGAATTGTCGAGGGCTTTAATTTTAATTTTATTCTATCTCATTTTGTTAGCAGCCAGAGACCATCAAGTCGGCAAGAAGCTGCTGCAGGGCATCGTTAAGGTTGATACCAGCTTCTTCAGGTGATAGTGTTACCGTACCATCTTCAAGTACATCAAGGTACGCCACATAGCTGTACTTCTTTGCCTCGTCAAATACAGCGTTGTTATCACGAAGACGAAGAATTCCTTCAAATACTTAATATGTGAACCAATATCAATTACTTCATAGCGATTGTCACCTTCTACGTGCTTGTCAACTGTAATACAGTCTGGACAAGTATTCATTCCATAAAATTTTAATCATAATCAAATGTCTTTAATTTAAACTCTGAAAAGTTTATTATAATATTTGCCTTACAGAGTTTCGGTGTTTAGTGATTACAAATCTTAGTTGTATCAACTGTGAATCCTCCCTTTGCAGCATAAATTTACCACGTTCTGTCAAGAAATCTACCAGTTCTTCAGCGATTCATACCATCTGCAGAACAAAGTGTGATTAGTTGCTCTTCTGTACCGAAACGTTCAATAATTGCTTTTTACTAAATCTTCTTTTGTCTCATAACTATTACCCTCCATCATGTGGAGAACATCATATCCATAGTAGCCATTTTTATCTTCTTTTTGTTAATAATTTAGTGTATTAAATCTCTTTTTGCACACTTTTTATCTGCAAAAGTTGTGCCACGTGTTAGATTAACTAATTTTAATTCTTCAAAAGTGATAATATGACATAATTTAATTACTTTTTGTGTTTGCTGACAGATATTATTGGAAAATGTCAGTTGCATTTTGATGTCATTATTACTTAAGTATCTCTTGCATATCAACTAGAGAAGTATCGTGTTTATAAAAATATTTGATTATAATTATATTATGATGACTTTTGCTTGCTTTTTGCAGCTACAATGTTAGTTGTTATCATCATGTAGCACACATAAAACGTTAGTGGAAATCTAATATAGTAAGTTATACAGAAGCTCAGTAATTACTTTCATATTGGTGATGAAACTAAGCCTATAATAAAGAAAATAACTTTCAGGAAATTCTTACAAAAGGAGTTTGGTGAGAGCTGCTTTTTATGGGTAAGGATGGTGAACCTACTAAAAATTGATTTTAATAAGAACTTTGCTATTGCTTATATTCTCCCACAGACAAACCGTAAAACAGTTTTGGCTCCTCTTTCATTGACTTTAAAGAAGAAGCATCTTGTTTTGGAATATAAGTTAGAACAAGGTAAGGAGCAGACTTCTTTTACACAACATTTTTATTATCGTCGTTGACAAGAAGTACGTTGATTATAATGTTGTTGAAGTTTAAAAAGTTGGGATTAGTCATTTTTAGTTAATAGGGGAGGATATAATGTTATATAACTCAATTCTCTCTAACTGATTGATTATGGTAATGAAAAATAAGGACAACTCTATAAGAGTTGTCCTTATTTTATATCTTATAATCGGTGAGCGGAATACGGGAATCGAACCCGCCTCCCAGGCTTGGGAAGCCCGTGCACTACCGATGTGCTAATTCCGCAAATTGAGCCGATACCCGGACTCGAACCGGGGACCTACGCATTACGAATGCGTTGCTCTCACCAACTGAGCCATATCGGCGGTATTGCGTTGCAAAGTTACATCAAAAAACAAACAAATTTTTGTTTTATGTTTTTTTGTTATTAGTTTTGTTGTAATGCGATATACGCAGAGTCAACCAGCAAGTGCAAAATTACAAAACGTGTTTAAAGAACTCGCACTTTGGGGTAGAAAAGTTTAATTTTTCTCTTGGTCTTTCGTTCAATTTCTTTTGTATTGAAATAATTCTCTTGTTCGTATAGTTATCAAACGACTCCTTTTTAGGTATATACTGCCTGATTAATTTGTTTGTATTCTCAACAGCTCCCTTTTGCCATGAACAATATGGGTCAGCGAAGTACACGGGCACTCCTAAGTATTTTGTGATGTCCTTATGTGCCGCAAATTCAGGTCCGTTATCTGTTGTAATCGTCTTTAGGCTGTCCTTGTATGGCAGCAGTAGTTTCCTAACCACCTTTGCCAGAGGCTTTGACATTTTTCCAAATGGCAGTTTCTGCATAAACAACATATTGGTGGATTTCTCCACTATTGTGAGTATGGCGTGCTGAGCAGGGTCGACGATCAAGTCCATCTCAAAATCTCCGAATCTCTTCCCGTCAACTTCCTTACTTCTTTCATGGATACTCACCCTGTCCTTTATTGGAAGATGTCCGCCTTTGGGACGATGCCTGTATTTCATCTTATGCCTTGTGTGCTCTGCAAGCTTCCCTGTTGTGTCATTGTGAATGATGTTATAGATGGACTGGTGGGAGACCTCTATACTCTCATTTATGCGCAGATACCCTGATATTTGCCTTGGAGACCACTGGTCGTTGATAATATATTCTTTAATTCTCCAAACTAATTCATCGGAGAGTTTGGCGTTAGTTACCGTGCTCTTTCTGCGCTGCATAGCCATATCATGCGCCTTCGTCCAGATATACTTTCCCGAAGGCGTACTGTTGCGTTTGATTTCACGTGAGAGTGTTGACTGACTAATACCGACGATCTCGGCAATTTCTTTTCTCGCTGTTTTCTTTTGGAGTAAGGCAAAAATTTGCGACCTTTGCTCCGAGATTAATTGATGATACATTTGCAATACAAAGTTAGTTAATCTTTGGGAGACTTCGGTCTCCTTTTTTATTTGTATTGCTGGTTGTTTCTTTTTCCTCTCCGAGAGATGCAGACAACCTCTCGCTACGCATCAAGAACGCCTGCATCTCTCGGAGAGGGACACTCTTTTATTGCACTTCGTTTTGGAACTTGCATATATAATTTGGTTATAAGAAAAAGTAAATTATAATGTTAGTTTTATTAATAAAAACTTTACTTTGACAGAATTAGTTCTTTATAATCTATTGTTTTTATGTGTTTTACGTAGTGAATTATGGTATTTAGTTTTGTCTTTTTCATTATTATTGATAACTTTGTATTCAATATTTAATGCACTATAATCACATTATGGAGTATCGGCATAAATTTACATAAATGCTTCCTCTTTACTTATTTACTATATCGTAGTATAAAAATCTAATTTATTATAGCCTTATGAAAAATTATTACTCTCTTGTTATTGGCTGTCACATTGACTGCTGCTGCACAGGATTTTAATCATTATTTTGAGGATGCAACCTTGCGACTCGATTACATCTTTGCAGGTAATGCAAAGCAACAGACTATTGCTGTAGATGAGCTGTCACGTATTCCACATTGGTATGGTAAGCACGAACGATTGGCTGAGGTACCTGTTGAAGGAAATGGTCAGGTTATTGTTCGTGACCATCGTACGCAAAAGGTTGTCTATCGTAACTCTTTCTCTACACTTTTCCAAGAGTGGCTAACAAATGATGAAGCACAGAAACCTTCACAGAAGTCTTTTTGAGAATGTTTTTTTCTTGTTCCTTTTTCCAAAGGACTCTGTAGATATTACTGTTGAACTACGAAATAATCGTCGTGAGGTGACAGTGTCTCATGAGTCATACGGTTAATCAAAGGATATTCTTATTCGTCACATTGGTGAGCGTTCTGTTACGCCTTATGAAACATTGCAGAAGGCGGCAGATACAACACGTTGTATTCACATTGCATATATTGCGGAGGGATATACAGAAGCGGAGATGGCAAACTTTATAGATGACTGTCGCACTGCAAATGAAGCTCTTTTTGCACATGAGCCATTTAAGTCATTGCGTCAGCGCTTTAATGTTGTAGCTGTTAAGTCGCCATCTTTGGAGAGTGGTACGTCAGAACCTTCAAAGGGTATTTGGAAGAATACGGCTCTTCATTCACATTTTGACACATTCTATAGTGATCGCTATTTGACAACGCTGCATCTAAAGGAACTGCATGACTGGTTGGCAGGTACACCTTATGAGCATATTATCGTTCTTGTTAATACCGAGAAGTATGGTGGTGGTGGTATTCTAAACTCTTACAACCTTTCTATGGTGCGTAACCCCTATTTTAAGCCAGTTGTTGTACATGAGTTTGGTCATTCTTTTGCAGGTTTGGGAGACGAATATGCATACGAAAAGGAGCAGATCAATATGTATCCAACAGATGTAGAACCTTGGGAGCCTAACCTTACGACTTTAGTTGATTTCCATGGTAAGTGGGAGAATCTTATTAATAAGAAGACACCAGTTCCAACTCCTCAGCCAGCTGATCTTGATAAAGCTAATGCGCGTCATGATAAGTGGAAAGTAGGTGCTTATGAGCCTGCTGGTTATTCACAGCATGGTGTTTATCGTGCATACCCAGACTGCCGTATGCGTACGAATATGCACCCTGAATTCTGTCCTGCTTGTAACTTGGGTCTGACAAAGCTTATTAAGTTTTATACGGGAGAGTAGGAGAGTATTTGTTTAGCTCACATTTCCTTTAATAGGGAAATCATAACACTGCTTATGTATTCTTTTCAGAATTGTTCTGAGAATACATAAGCAGTTTTGTACATAAGAATTTGCTAATATCTTGTATTGTTTTTGCACTTAGCACCATTGGTGTTTACCAACAGCACAACGTGTGCTAAGCACCAACACAATGTGCGCCGAGCAATAGTATAATAATTTAATATGGGATTTTAGGGTGGATATTATGCTTGTTATAATGAATATTTAATGCACTTAAAGGATAATACGGCTTACTGGAAAGCTTTCACGAAAAGAGGTGTACCAAATCATTGGCACACCTCTTTTGTGTATAGTATCTTTTGTATGTCTTATGCTTAGTAAGCGAAGAGAGGATAATCCTTCATAGTCTCGTTCACTTTCTCACGTACGCGCTTGATAACCTGCTCGTTCTCTGGATCTGACAATACCTCGTCAATGAGGTCTGCACAGAGTAACATCATATCCTCCTTACAACCACGTGTTGTCATAGCAGCTGTTCCAAGGCGCAGACCGCTGGTCTGGAAAGCAGAACGCTCATCGTATGGCACCTTGTTCTTGTTGGCAGTGATGTCAGCAGCAACAAGTGCATTCTCGGCAACCTTACCAGTAAGGTCTGGATACTTCTGACGTAGGTCAAGAAGCATAGAATGGTTATCTGTGCCACCGCTAACAATGCTAAAGCCTTTCTCAACAAGTGCCTGAGCGAGAACAGAAGCATTCTTCTTCACCTGCATAGCATATTCTTTCCAACTTGGCAGAAGGTTCTCACCGAAGCCTACAGCCTTAGCTGCAATCACATGCTCCAATGGTCCACCCTGGTTTCCAGGGAATACTGCAGAGTTAAAGAGCATAGACATTGGTTTCAATTCGCCCTTCTTAGTTGTCAAGCCCCAAGGGTTATCGAAGTCCTTGCCCATAAGGATAATACCACCACGAGGACCACGAAGTGTCTTGTGGGTTGTTGTAGTAACAATATGTGCATACTTTACAGGGTTATCGAGCAGACCTGCAGCGATAAGACCCGCAGGGTGAGCCATATCAATCAGCAGTAAAGCACCAACCTCGTCAGCAATCTGGCGCATACGCTTATAATCCCACTCACGGCTGTAAGCAGAACCACCACCGATGATAAGCTTTGGCTTGTGTTCACGTGCAAGACGCTCCATCTCGTCATAGTCAACACGACCTGTTTCAGGATTCAGCGTATAGCCTACATGGTTATAAAGGATACCAGATGTATTCACCTCACTACCATGAGAGAGATGACCTCCCTGGTCAAGGTCGAGTCCCATAAAGGTGTCGCCTGGCTTTAATACGGCAAGCAACACAGCTTGGTTAGCCTGTGCGCCAGAGTGAGGCTGCACGTTGGCATATTCAGCACCAAAGAGCTGCTTAACACGCTCAATAGCAAGCGTTTCAACTTGGTCAACCACTTGACAACCACCGTAGTAGCGTTTGCCAGGATAACCTTCAGCATACTTGTTAGTTAGGTAAGATCCCATGGCTTGCATTACTTCGTCACTGACGAAATTCTCTGATGCAATCAGCTCCATGCCTTTGAGCTGGCGCTTGTGTTCCATCTCAATAAGGTCAAAAATTTCTTGGTCTCTTCTCATGTGTATTGAATGTTTATAGGGAGTCATTTTCAACAAACTAATCCCTGGTTAGTGATACGCTGCAAATATACGAATTAATGTTCTAACTTGCAAGTGTATCAAAAAAATAATGTAACTTTGCATTTACAATAGTTTATTTGCTGCTTACACGCATTATTACTATAATGTGTAGAAAGCATTAATTGACAATATATTACAACATTATATATGAAGCTAAAAGAATTATTTCAAGCTTACGAGTTTGATGAGATTTATCCTCAGATAGGACTTATGTTTCCTAAAGGTCGCCATTTACGTGCGCAGTTTGGTAATGCATACAATTTATTGCTAACGCTTAATCCTGTAGCATCGAAGAAGCAGATTCGCTATCAGTTGATGGAGGACCCCGATACAAATGAGATGTTCTTTGGTGCTGATGATCATGATTTTAATGGTCCTGGGAAGTTCTTCTTGGCAAAGGAAGTCAAGAAAAGAACCAAAGGTTGATCTTACAAACGAAGAACTGGTTGCTAACTGCTTGTTGAATACAGTTTTAATCGGCCGTCATCCTCGTTCATTTGAGAAGGATTATCAAACTATTGTAAAGTAGAAGATAGTTGACGATTCGGTAAGTTAACAAGTTGATATGTAAACGAGTTGACAAGTTGCTTGATAGTAAGGATTTAATTCCTTTTACTCATTGCAACTTGCCAACTCGTTTTATTAATCAACTAATAAGTTCGTATAATTTTATTTATTAAGTAACTTGTTAACTATCAGTTCTTAATATATTATGTCAAGTACCTTGTTTACTTGTCACCTCGTTAACTCATTACCTTACCCTCTAATCATAGTAATGATCATCTTGAATCTCTCAGGTGCATTTACAGAGTGAGGTGCACCGCTTGGAATGATAAAGCTTTCTCCAGCATTGATTACATGCTTAACATTTTCAACGGTTAGTTCCATCTTTCCATCAACAACCTGAATGAATGCATCGAATGGTGCTGTATGCTCTGAAAGTCCCTGACCAGCATCGAAGCTAAATAAGGTTACACTTCCTGCATTACTATGTACTAATTCCTTACTTACTACACCACCTTCTGCATAGTCAATTACATTGTTTGAAGTGAAAACAACTCCTTTTTCTACCTTAGCCATGTTTTTATCTCCTTTATTTAATTTATAATACTTTGTTTTATCTTTCTATGATAAGTATAACAAAGTTGGTGCCAAGTTTGAAAGTGGGAACAAATGTTACTTTTTAGCTTCTTTGTAGTGTCATAGATATTTGTTATTGGTAACTTATTTTTATTTATCTGACTTTTAGTGTAATATTGATTTCATTTTTCATTCATTTCCTTTTCTCTAAAAACTTTTTGAATGCTTAGTGATACCCTAATATAATTCACATCCTGCATGAGGTATTTTCCCCAGAACATTTTTGCTGTCACTACTATCATTTAAAGTAGTTTACTAATACATTAGTTTACAGTGAGTTTGCATGTAATATTAAAAAGTGACAGCAAATTAAAAATAAAAATTATTCTTGTTAGAAGTGTAATAGTTTCTCACTTGTTAGTGATATTTTATCGGTCTATGAATAGGAATAATCCTTATTTTTCCTTTACGGTAATGTTACGTTTTAATCCTTCAAATTTAACTCGCTTAACTGCTGAGCCTTTAAACAAACGTTGATATTCTTCTATCGTTAGGTTGTGCCATTTCTCTTTACTCATACAGAGAAGCTCTGGTTTAGGTTGGAGAGCTGGTTCTGTATTAGGTGTAGCAAAGCGATTCCAAGGGCAGGCTGTTTGGCATCGGTCACAACCATAGATTGTATCACCCATGTGGTTTTTTGCTTCATCAGATAACTCTCCTCGGTTTTCTATCAACTGATATGATAGACAGCGTTCGGCATGGAAATCTTCATCAGGGATGATGGCTCGGGTAGGGCAGGCATCAATACAACGATGGCAGTTTCCACAGCGGTTGGACATAGGTTTATCATACATATCAACATCAAAAGGTAAGAAAATCTCACCCAAAAAAAACATTGAGCCTGCATGTGGAATTATGAGTTGGTGATTACGTCCCACCCAACCAAGACCAGCTTTTTGTGCCCAGTAGCGTTCAAGAACTGGGGCTGTGTCGCAGAAGCAACGTATAGAAAATTCTTCTCCCTCTTTTTGGGGGGGGAGTTGCCATCGTTCTGTTATCTGCATAGCTAACTCTCTCATCTTTTGCTTCATCAGGTCATGATAGTCCTGACCGAGTGCATAAGCAGCTATCTGGTACTCACCTTCAGGCATTTGTTGAGCGGGAGCATAGTTTAGAGCAAGCGATACGATACTACGAACACCAGGGACAAGAAGGCGTGGATCAAGACGTTTCTCCAAGTAGTTTGTCATATATGTCATTGACGCCTCTTCTCCATTTTCTAACCATCTTCGATATTTCTGTGCTGTTGCTTCGTCAACAGGTGCAGCTTTTGCTATTCCACAGGCAAAGAATCCTATAGAGTGAGCCAAGGACTTAATAGTTGATGACTGAATAACAGTGAAATTCTCTTTATGCATAATGGGAGTGAAAGCGTCTATTGATGACATAAGATGAGATTAAGAGCCTTTTCATGCATCTTACGTTGTAAGTGTAAAAATGCTTGAAAAGATAATATTCAATGGTAAAATACCATATTACACCAGAAGGTGGTTACCCTTTTTATTTCAAATATTATTTAGATATGATTGTTAATTCTTAAAAAGTTTCAGCTGGGTCATCAGGGAACACTTTGAACTCATAGCCTTGATCTTTAAGCCATTGCAATGACTCAGGAAGCGCAGTGCGAAACTTATCAATACTTTTTAGAGAATCATGGAAGGTAATGATAGATCCGTTACGAGTATATTTCTTTATGTTATTTACAACGTCTGCAGCTGTTAACCATTTAGAATAATCGCGTGTTACAAGGTCCCACATTACAACGCGATAGTTCTGTTTTACCCACCAATATACTGTATGACGTAACCATCCGTGAGGAGGACGAAAGTAAGGAGTTTTGAGTAGGGCATCAGCCTTAGTTACATCTACGGCATAGGTTAAAGTCCAGTGCCTGAAAGAACCAAGGTGATGATAAGTATGATTGCCTACCTTATGTCCACGCCGTATCACTTCCTCATAGATTTCAGGATGTTTCCTTACATTATCAGCAACCATGAAGAACATGGCTTTTGCATTGAATTGGTCAAGTATGTCGAGAATAAGAGGCGTAGCCTCAGGTATTGGTCCATCATCAAAGGTGAGATAGACGGAATGGTCGTTCTTATCCATACGCCAAAGAGCGTGTGGATAAAAGATACGTAGCCAGCGTGCAGGTTGTTCTATTAGCATATTATTCGATACATCCCTAAAGCTCTCTCCAAAGATAGAGAAAGGAGCAGTTTATCCTTTATTCTTACCCAATTCTATCCAACTACTGTGTCTATTAGCCAAAGATTATAGAGGGATAGGATAAAGTAAAAAGCCAGAGTTTGGCTGTCTTTTTAGGACAACCAGATTCTGGCTTTTTAGTTTTAAATATCTGTATAGGATTTCAATAATCCTACATCAATGCACCACCTCGATTTTCAAATCTTGCAAAGAGATTTTTGAAGTTGAGTTGCATGTTTGTTAGCCCATGCATTATCAATCTTTTCATTTTCATTGACAAGATTCATCATAATCTGGAAAATTCTTTTTACATTCACTCTGTGACATATTGAAGAGACGAGGATTAAGACTCAAATAGTAGTTAACATACTGAGAGAAATCTTCCACAACTCATCATACATCTTACGTGCCTTAACCTTCTGACCCAGCAATGCGTAAGCACGTGCAATGTCATGAACCGCTCATGTAGTTGATAGGTACATTATAGTTAGAATTTCCTTCTCGACCTTCTGCAGTACCTTCAATGCTTTTTGCGTTTTCACCCTTTGCAATGAGGTGGAGTGCAAGCTCAGCCATTTCACGACGGTGTGTATAGCACATACGAGCTACAGTCTCATCAATGTAGAGTCCTGGCTTGCTGAGACCGCCCCACTTGAAGCGATTCATCATCACATCGTATGTTTTCTCTGTATCGAAGTTACGCATGTTTAGCCCAAGTGAGTTTGGATCTGCCATTGTTGAGAATGGAGTGATACGGTTAACAAGGCCTTCCTGAATGAAGTTCTCGCCTAAGTTCATGAAGTTCTCAGCACCAACAGTTACTGCTACATAGAGAGGACGTGTCCAATTACAGTTAGCAATCATTTCAAGCATCATTAAGTCATTCTTGTACAATGCTTGTTTTCCTGCCAATGAGATAACCATGCGGTCTGGAATTGAATCACCAGGACGCATCATACCACTGCGGCGTACAGCCTCCTTATCGATAGTCATGTAGATTGTATCGGTAGGGATGACATGTGTCTCAGCATTCTTTGAGCGTACCCAATACTTGAGAATATTCTTCAGCTCAAATGGGTCGTCACCAAACTGTGCCTTTGCAGAGGCTGGGTCCTGCTGATAGAACTCTCTAATCTGCTGCTTGAACTCTGGTTGAATCTGCACATACTCATTTGTTCCACTTACATAATCAAGGCGTGGCCATGAGATAGGTACACTTGGTGAGTTGTATGCAGGACGGCGCATTTGATCAATGTACCAGTCTGTCTGCAGATAAGAAAGGTTGCAGACACGTGTATCCGTGCGTACTCCTTCAACCTCTTGATTGTACCAAAGTGGGAAGGTGTCGTTATCACCATTAGTGAAGATGATTGGATTACCCTCCTGCTGTAATGAGTTAAGGTAGTTCTGACCAAAGTCACGGCAAGTATATCGGCCTGAACGATCGTGGTCGTCCCATGTCTGAGATGCCATCTGGATAGGAACAAGCAGACAGACAAGTGAAATGACAGAAGCAGACAACACTGGTGCAACCTTCAGTTTACGTGCCCAGTCGTAAAGTGCTAATACACCTAAACCAGACCAGATAGCGTATGCATAGAATGAAGCAGCATAAGCATAGTCACGTTCACGTGGCTGACTTGGTGTCTGGTTCAGATAGATTACGATAGCAAGACCAGTCATAAAGAACAAGAAGAAAACAACCCAGAACTGCTGTATACCACGCTTTCCACGCCATGCCTGCCAGAAAAGACCAAGCAGACCGAGTAATAATGGTAGGCAATAGAATACGTTGTGTCCCTTGTTTGTTTTCAACTCATCTGGTAACAAGTTCTGGTCACCATAGAGAGCATTGTCAATAAATGAGATACCAGTAATCCAGTTACCATGTTCTGGTTCACCATTACCTTGTATATCATTCTGACGTCCTGCAAAGTTCCACATAAAGTAGCGCCAGTACATGAAGTTACACTGGTAAGAAAGGAAGAACTTCATGTTTTCCCATTGAGTAGGTATCTTCACACCATCAACATCATGACCTGTGATACCACCCATCCACTGTTCGTAGAGACCTGCGTAGCCTGGGTTGTGCATACGTGGGAAGAACATATTCTGCTCAAATACCTGTGTTGCCTTATGACGAACAATGAAGTATGAATCCTTCTCGTCCTTAGAACTTTTCTCTTTGCGCTGATAGACAGGGGCACCTTCATCAAACTTATAGTGCATTCCATCTTCTGCAACAGCAGGCTGACTTGAATATGCCTGTCCGTAAAGCAATGGACGGTCACCATACTGATCACGACTCAGATAACTACCCAAAGTAAAGATATCCTCAGGTGAGTTCTGGTCCATTGGTGGGTTGCTGTTGAACGAATAACGATTACAGCGTACGAAGAATAGCCGATAAACAACATCAGCATACAAAGTAGGGCTGTGTTCTTTATGCGTGAAGAAACAAGTGCTACACGCTGTTTCTTACCATCCTTGTTAAATGGACGCTGCCACTGGAGCAATACATAAACAATAGCAAGTACAACAATACCTGTAAAGAATGCTGTCCAGCCATAGCCATAGAAAGGTATACCAATAAGTGCAAAAGCAGCTAAGAAAGCTATATTCTGACGGTGTGAACTCTTATCTTGATATGTCTCATAAATACCCCAAACAAAAGAAGCAATTAGTAAAGCTATATATACTATCGTACCTGTGTTGAATGGCATACCAAGTGTGTTAGTAAAGAATAGCTCAAACCAGCCACCTACAGTGATAATACCTGGAACAACACCATAGAGAACGGCTGCAACGAGGATTACTGAGAGGAGCAAGGCAAAGAGTGAACCCTTCAAGTTTGCATTTGGCACCTTCTTATAATAGTAAACCAGTGCAATGGCTGGAATACAAAGGAGGTTGAGTAGGTGCACACCAATTGACAGACCAGTCATATAGGTAATCAGTATCAACCAACGGTCAGAATGAGGTTTGTCTGCATTATCTTCCCATTTTAAGATAAGCCAGAAAACAACAGCTGTAAACGCTGATGAATAGGCATATACCTCGCCTTCAACGGCAGAGTACCAGAAAGTGTCACTGAAAGTATAAATCAGTGCACCAACAAGGCCAGCACCTTCGATGGCGATAGTTTTTGCAAGTGAAGGAGTTTCACCATCACGCACAATCAGTCTACGTGAGAGGTGGGTAATGGTCCAAAACAGGAACATGATACACGTTGCCGAAAGCAATGCGCTCATGGTGTTAACCATACGTGCTACCTCTGTTGGGTCGCTTGCAAAATGTGAGAAAAGATTGGCTGTAAGCATAAAGAATGGTGCCCCAGGAGGGTGTCCAATCTCCAGTTTATAGCCTGTTGTAATGAATTCGGGACAGTCCCAGAAACTGGCTGTCGGTTCAATTGTGGAACAATAGACGAAGGCTGCAATAAAGAATGCAACCCATCCAAGGATGTTGTCCACCAGTCTGAATTGTTTCATTTATACGATTAGAATTTACTGTCTGCTCATCTTTCTCGGATAAGCAGAGATATTTATTTCGAAATAATCACTGCAAAGATAATAATATTAATCAAAACAACATAAAGAGTGGAGAAATTATAATAAAATGTGATGAAAAAGAACATGACTAATGTTTGGAATTGACTTTATTTGCTTGGATTAAAAGCATTAAGGTGAGATAATGTAAATGTTTTTTTGAAGTTTTATACTCGGATAGGAGGATTATATTACATATCTTACAAGAGTATTTTTATTTTAAGTTGCTGTCACTTTTTAACATTTTTATGTAATACCCTGTAAACTAATAAGTTATATGATGATTTTGAATGACAGTAGTGACAGTAAAATTAATTTTAGAGAAATACTTTGTTCTCTGAATACAGAAGTTGGGCGCATTAAAGTGCATTCGGTTAATATGGATATATCAATAAGTTTTAGGGACGCGCAAATGATTGTGTTTAAGAAGGATGACTAAACTATTCGAAAGTTTGATATGAGTATTCATTCTTTTTCATCTTGATATAAGTTTGCATATAGAAATTTAAAAATACTTGTAGTGTTGCTTAGCACATATTGTGCTGTTGGTAAGCACCATTGGTGCGAAGTACTAACACCATTGGGATGGAATACTTTTCACTTAGCTATAAGTTGTCAAATTGGACTGGAGTGATAAAAAAAACAAAGGGTATGGTTGTCTTGCTGTCAAAGGAGCACGAAGTAGCAGTTTGTAGCCCAATACACATCTGCCTCTTACATGATTGAAAACACGACTAATACCCTGCTTTCTCACGCTATTCTCCCCAAGCATGGTGTCATCTATAATGAAAAGGCGAGATAACAAGTGACCGTTGCCAAACTTGTCAAAAAGATGAAATAAATCATCACTCATTCGATTTTTTAATACTCAAGAGTTTGGATAACCCACTTATTTTCTTTATTTTTTGCTTCCATAATAATTTTGTTGTTTTGTCTTTAAAATCAGTTGTTTAGCGATTACTAATTTACAAAGAAAATTCGACAAACTGTTATTTCTCTATCTATTTATTAGGATGGGAAACTTTAGACAATTAATTATGAAGAAAAACTTCTAAGTGTTGGTATTGCATTCTGTTCAATAGTGGCAATATCCTTAGCTGCTCTAAATGGGAGGGTAAAGTCTTATTCTGGAGTTAGCCTGGCTGATTTTGTAAGTACGACTGAGGTGAATGCAGAGTGTGCACAAGGCTCAGACTGGTTTGCAAGCGGAAAATGTCTGAGTGGTGCTGGAGTCTGTGTGTTCTCTGTGGAGTACCGTGACTGCGTCCGTATAAGTAATCTAATTTTAGTAGGGGGTGCGGTCGCTCTCCCTGCTTCGTAATTGTAAGAAGCATCCTATGAGAATCTGTAAAAATCTTGGAGTATTTCTCCTGTTTGGTCCGTTCTTCCTAACTGTATTCGGTCAGAATCAACCGTATACTGCACAAGACTTGGAGGTAATCCATTCGGTACTGCCTCAGGACCAACCATACATGCTCTTTAGCAAGGGAGTCTATGAGACTGGTGAAGATATGTGGTTCAAAGCATGGCTGTTCGACCGCTCCTTTTTAACACTGTCGAATAGGAGCCGGACTCTCTTTCTGAGAATCTATGATTCCACCGACAGTCTTGTGTGGAATGAGAAATATCCGATTTCCGGTGGGCGGGCTGAGGGACACGTCTTCATCGGGGAGAAATGGAATACTGGGGAATACCGGGTGGAAGGATATACTCAGTCTTCGTTCTATGCAGACAGCACAGAAGCCATCTTTCCTCAAAAAATATGGGTTGTTGACCGAATCGACAAACAGAAACCACAAGACACGAAAGCTATACAGCAGAGAGATAACATCAGACTTGGCTTGTATCCGGAGGGGGGCTATCTGGTTCAGGGTATAAAAAACTATGTTGCATTTAAGACAACAGACAACCAAGGTATGCCTGCCCCCTTGAATGGCTGGCTATGTGAAAATGGAGCGAGGATATTGGACATAGAAAGCTATCATGACGGAATGGGGCTCTTTTCGTTCGTCCCTCAAGAAGGAATCCGCTACACGGTACAACTAACCAATGGGCAAGAGTTTCCTCTTCCCACATCTCTCCGTTCGGGCATGGTAATGCATTTGGAACACACAGACAGGAAAAATGTTGTGTTCTCGGTGAGGCAGCCCAAGGGAAGCATGCCCCGTCGTATAACTCTATTTGTGCAGATGCGTAATGTGCCCTGTTGTCGGGCCAAAGGCATACTTCGGGATAGCCTCATCATCACTTTGCCTACGAGCGAGTTTATCGGACAGGGAATTGCCGAGGCAACCCTTTACGATGAGCAGCAGCGTCCGGTAGCTGAAAGGTTGTTCTATGTCTTGCCTGATAAACAGCTGGCGATAACAGCTCGTCCGTCGAAAGAAGTCTATTCACGCCGTGATAAAGGTAAAGTAAGGATACATGTGACCGATTCCGAGGGAAAACCGGTACAGGCAGAAATATGCGTGAGTATCTTTGACAAAGCTTACATGAGCCAAAGCCTACCGGGAAACGATGCTGTCCTATAATTTACTCTCAACCCAGATACGTGGTAATATTCATCACCCCGCCTACTACTTCGACCGGAATAACCCGGACAGATTGCATGCTTTGGACCTGTTGCTTCTTACGCAAGGGTGGCGGCGGTATACCTGGCAGGAAAGTCGGAAGGACTATCATGGGAAACCATTCCTATGTGACAGCATCATCGGAAGAGAAACCGTGGGAAGTCGTAAGATGAAAAGAAATACCACCAACGGAGGTGAGCAGGTGATTCAGGTGTTCGGACCTTCCGGGGATAGTCAGTTCCTATGGACCGATTCCGTGGGCAACTTCTCTGTTCCCGTGTCTGTCATGAATACACTTCGGGGTGGATATGTCTATATCAAGCCACTTCTGGGAAAAGAGTTCAAGCCACATCTGACGCTCTCGGATGGTACGGTACTGATAGACTCCATAAGGAAGTCGAAAAAATCATACCAATCTTATTTGAACAATGTCGAGAAAGAAAAGAAAGACGCGGAGCTTGTCACAACCCAGACAGGGACAGTGCTGCTGAACGAGGTACTTGTCACCAGGAAGCGCAGGATTCCCTTCAGGGATAAGTTCATGGGGAGGCTGGATAGCCTGGTAAATATAAATTTAGGCCCATGGGTCTGCAAACACGGCTTTTTAGAAAACTACAAAGAGGGATATTCCCACTTAATGGGAGATGAAAGAGCACCTGTCCAATGTGCTCAACATAGTAGAGATACTTTAAATGTTCGGAGGAAACCCGTTATCGGAAAGATGTATCGGATTATAAAATACGAACCTAATACACAGGGAATATGGATCGTCAAAGATGTCGAGGACATAAAGTATGAGGGTCCTATCTACACCGATGAGGAATTGCTCCGTATGAATAACATCACGCGTGTCAAGGGCTACTATGGCCAACGCGAGTTCTATACGCCCGATTCCGTGGAGATGCTGTCCTCGCTACCCGATGCGCGGAATACATTGCTATGGAGTCCCTCTGTTCTGACTGACAAGAACGGAGATGCCATCGTGCCATTTTGGACATCTGACATCAATACGCAGTTTATAGGAGTCGTGGAGGGTACCGATGGTCTGGGACTATTAGGCAGTAACACTTTTGAGTTTCATGTATCAAAAACCATGGAAGAATGAAGACGAGAATAGCTGAAAGCCGGACAGTAGGGCTGATATTCATGCTGCTGTACATAGCCAGTACGGGGGGTGCCTCTGCACAGACTCGCAATGACACCCTCAGTCAGATGAGAGACTCTATCGTACATCTGAAGGGGGTACAGGTCAGTGCCTCACGTCCGCTGATAAAGACAGAGCTCGATAGGATAACCTATCATGCAGCCGATGATCCCGACAGCAGGAGCATGACGCTGTTGGAAATGCTGCGGAAGGTGCCTATGGTTACGGTAGAGGGGAATGATGTCGTGAAAGTAAAGGGCAGTACTGATTTCAAGGTATATGTGAACGGCAAGCCAAACACCATGATGAGCAACAAGCCCACGGAGATGATGAGGACCATCCCCCGCTTCGACCGTCAGGAAGATAGAAGTCATTACGAATCCCGGTGCCAAATATGATGCGGAGGGCGTGGCAGGGATACTCAACATCATTACGTTAGGCAGTTCGAAGCTGGAAGGCTACAACGTCAGTCTGGGCGTGGGAGTAATGAATATAGCACAAAGTGCAAACGTGTCAGGACTGGCCAAGGTCGGGAAATTAACCCTGTCAGTCACGGACGGAGTAAGCTATTCAAGACCACCCAAGGCATGGCAGGAGACGGAACGCACAGGTAAAACGCTGTCGGCAGCAGGACAGATGCACTCCTACTCTGATTATCAGGTCAAGGCACCCGCCCATTTCATGGAATTGGGCGGCAGCTATGAGTTTGACAGCCGCCACTTGCTCAGTATTACGGCAGGAGTAGAGAACTACACAGGGAAAAGCCGGACGGACATGCACACTGATATGTACGACGGCAATGGTGGGCATAGATACAGCTTCGATAATGAGCATGCGTCACGCAATCGAATTAACAGCCTGTACGCAGGAATCGATTACCAGCACACGTTTGGCAGACATGGCGGTGTCATAACGCTGTCGTATCGCTTTTCAGCAGTACCTTCCACCGTTATGTCCTCCAGCCTTTATTACTGGCAAAAAGGCCAGACACCGGATTTAAGTTTCAAGGACCGGTGTACCACGTCCGATCTGCATATGGACGAACATACCAGTCAGATAGACTATACCGTAACCAGAGGTGGAAAGCATACATGGAGTGTGGGGGCTAAATACATCCATCGCAGCCATAAGAGTGACAATGTCGAAGCTACAAGAACGGCAGGTACGGAAGACCCTTTTGAGGAAGATCAGAGTCAGTTTCTTTCTTACAGACAGAGGACTGATATTTCATCCGCATACACGGAATATGCCATACAGCACAAGCAAATATCAGGAAAGATGGGATTGCGTTATGAGCATTCTTCGCAGAAAGTAAGCTATCCTGAAGATAACCTCCTGACGCGTCATGAAAGTTTCGGTGTGCAATTCGATAACGTGGTCCCTTCCTTGTCAATCGGCTACCGTATAGGGGAGACACGGATGCTCACGTTCTCTTATGCCATGCGCATATCACGCCCCAACATCTGGAATCTGAATCCCTATGTAGACCGGACGAATCCTACAGTCATCAAGACAGGAAACCCTGACCTGACCACATCATCCTCGCATAACCTGAGCCTCTCGTTCAACTCGTTTGCCCGGCGCTTTGGAATAAACATGACGGCAGGACTCGACTTACAGGATCGTGGCATCATCGGCTACTCCTATTGGGGTAATCATGTCTCCCTGACCGACAATATGGTAACAGAGGAAGATGCCACCCTTATCTCCACGTATGGCAATCTGCTCAAGAGAAGTAATGTTTATCTGAACCTTTACATCCGGTGGGCACTCTCTGGGAGCGCCACCTTGAATGTCAATGCAAACGGAGCATATACCAATCTTAAAAGTTCACAGCTGGGACAGCATAATAATGGATATTCAAGCAGTCTTTCGGTCAATTTACAGAAGAACCTGCCGTGGAGGTTGAGAATGGTGGCAGGTTGTTCGCTGAACAGCCGAAGCTTAAATCTGCAAGGGTATACCGAAGGCTCCATGATGTACCGTCTTATGCTGATTCGTTCTTTCTTGAAAGACGACAGGCTGACGGTGACCGTCTATGGAAATAATCTGTTCCAAAATGATTTGCGTATAGAACAGCTTACCGAAACTGCCGACTTTACAAATCGCTTTACGAATGTAAGACGTGACTATCGCAGCTTCGGTATAAACGTCAGCCTGCGTATAGGAAAGCTGCATGATAAGGTGAAACGCACATCGAAGAGCATATCAAATGATGACATCATCATAGATGGGAATCCAAGAAACCAGAAATAATAAATAACTGCCCCCCCCCTTAAAGCACGGGCCTTTTCTCATTTCCTTTTGCTTGTCGTTCTCATATCCATAGACTTTTAACACATGACTAACTGAGGTTATGCAGTGTGTCCATATACCTCATCCCATTTTAGGGCGAGTTTTTTAACAGTGTTGTGTGTCAAATATGTTTTGTGGATACTTAGATTTATTTTTGAATGTTGCAGTATGAAATCTATGAAGAGGAATACAAACAAATACGGACACACATAAGCGTGTGTCCGTAAATGATTTTAAGGTGTTAAACGTGAAGTCTGTCAACCCTATTAGTAAGTTAAAGCGTTTTTACAATAATGTCTGTTATACGTTCTTGGTTTCAGTAACCGATTTTTTTACATAACTTCTCATTTGTTGTATTAACTGTATATTTATCTTCTCCAGCATAGAAACGGCGGTGTGCTTCCTCCTGGCGAGGTACAGAGAAGTTGCTAACACGTTTCATGTAACCAATGATGCGAGTGAGATAATCAACATTCTTAGAATGACAATGTGGACATTCGTGCATATAACGTTTGTCTATGTGACCGCAGTCGTTGCAGACGGTATTTGGAATGTTGAATGTGAAGTAGTTGCAACCTTCCTGTGCAGCGACACGCAACAACTGGCGATACTGTGGTTCGGAGAGGTGCTCTTCGAGGTTCATGTGAAGTGCAGAACCACCAGTTAGATGTTCTATATAAGGTGCTCCGTGCAGTTTGAATTTGTCAAGAATCGTCAACGAGTTGTCCTCAACGCGATAGAATAGCTGTTATAGCAGTTGCGTGGAACAAAATACCCATCTTCGAAGTCCCATTTAGCATGCTTTACACCTACATTTTCAGCAGGAATCATCTCGCAGTTGAACATAGCTTCCTTTGTACGGAAGGCCTTATTCTGTGTTTCTATCAATCCAAGTACAGTCTGTACGAACTTCTTATATTCTTCATTCGGTGTGATGTCAAGTCCCATGAATTCTGCTGCTTCTACAAGACCATTGATACCAATAGTGAGATACTGGCGATCAATGTTGATGTATCCAGCATCAAAGAGTGGGAGCATGTGATTGCGCAGTAACTCCTTGAGGTTTTCGTTGTATGCTAATTGTACCTTATGGCACAACTCGATAATATGCGTCAGATACTCCTTGTAATCAAGGTTGTTGTTGACTGCAAACTGAATACAACGATTGAGGTTGATTGTCAATACACTCTTTGATCCAGTTGAGACACCACCAGCACCGAGTGTATAGGAGAAGCCGTTATCTTGAATCTCATTACGTAGACGGCAGCATGAACTAAGTGAGTCAGCATTATCGCTCATATATGTAAAGAAACTATGCCCTTCTGAATACATATTAGCGGCAAAGTCACCCCATTCTTTATCCTTGCAGTCACCATTCTCTGCTAACAAAGCCATTGTTTCTACTGGGAAGGTGAGAACGGTTTTTAGACGCTCTTGATTGAACCAAGTCATAAAACGTTTTTGTAACCATGAAAGGCTTTTCCAATCAGGCTGTGAACCATCTGGGAAATAGAAGTTTCCAAAGAGTGACTCGAGAAGTATGGGCGGTCATAATACGAAATGTTCCAGAATACTGCTTGATAGTTGCGAGCACCTGTAGGCTGGTTCAGTGAATAAACTATCTGCTCAAAGTAATCAGTAATCACCTTGTCAATGGTTCGCTTTCTTAGGCTAAGATCAACAATTTCATCAGCACGCTCCCAGTAGTCTTCACCATATTCTTTTTTTATAAAGTAATTCATATACATCAGGAACTCTGGTGTTGCGCAAGCTCCAGCAAGCATAGAGGATACCATGAATACCATGTTGATAAAGCCTCCGCAGAAACTCTTAAGATTAGTAGGTGCTGTAGAGTTGCCACCAATAGAGGTTGTACCGCCAATAAGCCAAGGATACATGGTGATTGAAGCGCAATAGTTAGCGAGGTTTGTCTCGTCATTCTTATATATAAAATGGTGGTTAAGAAGGTCAATGTATTCATCAGCCAAGTCTTTACCATACATTTTCTTAATACGATCAACAAGTAATCTACGGTTGAGACGAATAAAACCTTGTTTTGGAAGTTCGCCAATAAGGGTAGCAATATTCTTGTGCTCAACATTAGCATTTGCATCAAATTTTGAGCCTGTTGCTGCATTAGAGGCTACACAATAGTCTGAGAGGAACTTCATCTTTTCAAGGGTTTCACGATCTTCTGTGTGCTGCTGGCGATAGACGATAAAACTCTTTGCTACATGATAATAGCCTTCTTTCATAAGTGCTAATTCTACCTGATTTTGAATATCCTCTACCTTAATGTCGTTTTGAATATTCAAGTTAGCAATGATTTTTGATAATGTCCCCAAGTCGGTAGGCTCGTTGACACTTTCGAATGCTTTGAGGATTGCATTCATAATTTTGTCGAGGGAGAATCGTTCCTTTGACCCATCACGTTTGGTGATTGTAAAGTTCTTCATTTCCATTGTTTATTTTTATCTTTTAGGCGTTTATAATTCTTTCGTTATTGTTTGTAGGAGTGTGCAACTTTAATACACTTCCCTCATTATGTATAGGTTGTCCATTTTGGATAACTTTTTCCTATTTTTTGATTAATAAAAGTTTTCCTTTTTGATAAACTTTCTATTGCAAATTTATATAAAACTATTCATTCTACAAAGAATAATTGAATTAAAAATATTGGATAAATTACTAATTATCTGTACTTTTTTTAGCTTGAAATGACGGTAGCAAAAAGGTATTCATGTTTATTTCAGTAGATGAAATATTTTTCTTTTTTTAGTCTTTCTGTTATCCATAATTATTTGGATTTTTAATAATATATTCTTGTGTTACATCTACTATGATGTTATCTCAGAAGTCTCTCATCTGGATAAAGCTTGTTAATTAAATATATAGATTATTTTTATGGTTTGTTATTTGTGTCACACATTTAAATAGTGTAATTTTGCAGGCGGAAAATAATAAAAGTTATGAAAAGATATATCATTGATAGCCTTTGATGCAGACGATACCTTATGGGAGTGCCAAACATATTTTGAGGCAGCAGAAAGTGAGTATTGTGAGATACTTAAGTCATACGCCTCTGCTGATGAAATTTCAAAAGCTCTTTTTGCTGTTGAAACAGCAAATATGCCGCTTTTCGGGTTATGGTAGCAAAGCGTTTTTATTATCACTATTGGAGAATGCAATAGAAATAAGCGATGGGAAGTTAAAAGCTGAGGAGGTTAAGAAGATTATAGTATTGGGAAAAGAACTTCTCCAGCTGCCTGGAAAACCAATGGATGGTATTGAAGATACGCTGAAAGTGTTACGTGATTCAGGAAAATATCATTTAGTTGTTTTTACTAAAGGTGAGCTACTTGATCAAGAGAATAAGTTTCGTCGTTCTGGACTAAGCCCTTATTTTGAAGATATAATTGTTGTTTCAGATAAGACAGAGAAGTCTTATCATCAGTTATGTGAAAGGTTTTCTATAGATGTAGACCAACTGTTGATGGTGGGTAATTCTTTTCGCTCAGATATTGAACCTGTTTTAAAACTTGGTGGCTGGGCTGCTCATATCCCTTTTCATACTGTATGGCAGCACGAAGTCGTTGAGGAATATGATCACCCTCATTTGTTGAAATTGGAGTTCTTTACACAGTTAAAGCATGTTTTATTAAACGGCTTTGTAAACTGTTGGTGAATCTTTTGTAATAATTTCATTATATGTCGTTTATTTTATGTAAGTTTGCATTTCGGAAACAATAAGGATATAAAATACATATTAAACTAATCATTTATTAAATGTTAGCACCACAAATTGAATTTTCAGATCGAGAGGAGCGTATTGAGTTTATTCAAGAACGTTTTCATTGTAAATCACCTGCATGTGGTGGTTGTGGCTCATGTAATCTTCCTGATGGTGTACCTGCTGCAGAGTATTTTGCTGATTATATAGATGGTAAGGTTGAATTTGTTAAACTTGCTGCAAAAGATTTGGGAGTAGAATTTCTGGCTCAGTAGAAAAAGCGGTGTGGAAATTTTTCTTAATTAATATATTTTTTCTTTCCTTTGTATTATGGAAGAAAAATACCTATATCAATTAGCCGAATTCGTTTTACCAAGGCGTTGTCTTGCATTATTTCTCTATTGTTAATATAGAGTCTAATAGTTCTTTGTTACGCATTTATCTTGATGAGAAGATGGAGAAAGAACTTTCCGATGATCTTCATTTTGAATCAAAAGGCTTTATGGAAGCTGTCGAGGTGACGGACTTTCCGATTTGTGACCATAAGGTTATTTTGGTTCTTCGTCGACGTCGCTGAATAGATATTCGTACAGGTAAGAGTTTCTCTCTTCCCTTGCAGATAGATATTACAGCCTCCGGCACTCGTTATTCCAAAGAGTTCGGAGCTTTTTTAAAAGAAACGTATGGAGACATCCCCAGTGACCTGCCGTACGCTTGAGGAATTCTATCATATCAATGGACGTAGTTTTGAGAAACAATACAAGGAAACATTAAGTGGTTACAGGTCCTGGAATCAGTTGTCTCATGCTCAGAAGTGGCTTCTCTTTGAGGATAATATTAGTAAGAATATAGCAATAGACGAGACATCCTTGTCCAATGGTGAACTCTATACGATTATCACTAATAGGGACAAACACGGCAAGCAAGGATGTCTTGTAGCCATTGTTGCTGGAACCAAATCCTTGGATGTCTGCAAGGTATTGGATAAGATAGATGAAAAGAAACGGGAAGCCGTAGAAGAGGTCACCTTGGACTTATCCGATAGTATGCGTAAGATTGTAAGGCATTGTTTTCCAAAGGCTAAACGAGTGATTGATCGCTTTCATATACAGAAACTTGCAAGTGATGCCGTGCAACAGATGAGAATAGAGTATCGATGGGCAGCTTTACAGCAAGCAAATGACGAGAAAGAGAATGCGAGTTAGAAAGATAGCGTATCAACCACTGACTTTTGAAAATGGAGATACACGTAGTGAACTGCTGGTAAGAAGTAGGTACCTGTTGTTCAAATCATCAGAGAAATGGACTGATGAACAGAAGCTAAGAGCCAAAATACTGTTCAGAGAATATCCTGACATTAAGAAGGCTTATGGTTTATCACATTCGCTAAGAATGATTTTTGCTAAGAATACTATCAAAGATGCAGCCAGACTATCATTGGCAAAATGGTATAATAACGTCACTGAAGCTGGCTTTCATTCCTTTAATGTCATTGCTGCAACTTTCTACGAGCATTACGAAGACATACTTAACTTTTATATTAACAGATCTACAAACGCTGCTGCGGAATCCTTCAATGCAAAAATAAAACTATTTAGGGCTAACTTAAGAGGAGTTGTAGATAAAAATTTCTTTCTTTTTAGGCTTGCTAAAATATATGCCTATCCCCGCTAAATATCTACTGCCCCTAAATATCTACTGCCCCTAAATATCTACTGCCCCGTATTCTCTTTGTAAATATATAAACTACGTAATAGTCTAAAACGTAAAGAAGGTATGCCTCACGACATACCTTCTTCTGTGTTCTTAGTCATTCTATTAATTCGAGCCTCTTGTCGGATTCGAACCAACGACCCCGAGATTACAAATCACGTGCTCTGGCCAACTGAGCTAAAGAGGCGGGGTGGACAAGCGATTCCTATCGCACCGCTACAACCTTCTGCCCTTGCTACGTTCCCGTCCTGGGGGATTCAAAGGGAGCTGGTCGTGAGAGACTTGCCCGTCTAATACTTTACCATTGCTGTTAAAGCGGGTGCAAAGATACATATTTTATTTCTTACTAGCAAAGAGAAATCAAAACTTTTTCTGTTTTTAACAAAAAATCATAAATTTGACGGGGTACTACATTATTTATAATAAATAATCCGTACTTTTGTATCATGATTTATGAAGATTTTAAACAGTTGACAGCTTATACTCGTTATGATGGTATTTATCTTGCTATCATTTGGGCGGCAAGTTTTGCTTGTTTGTTGGGTATAACCGTTCTGCCAGTTTTGGCACAATTTAGTTTTCTACTCTCACTATCAACACCTTTTTTTGTTGCTTATCGACTGAGGATATTTCGTGAGGAAGGACGTAACGGAGTTATCTCTTTCCGTCGTAGTCTTTTCTATTGTGTACGTGTATTTTTTAATGCAGCAATTATCTTTAGTTTGTTGCAATGGCTCTATATGCACTATCTTGATAATGGGAAATTAGTCATGATGGTTACTAATATCTATTCCACCAATGAGGGTAAAAGTACTCTTGCGGCTATAGGTGTTTCATACGACCAGTTTGTTGCTGCATTGCCAGAGGCTTTTCAGCCATACTCATTGGCTTCAAGTACTTTTGTTACAGCTGTAATGTTAGGTGGTTTGTGCTCACTGTTTATTGCAGCTATTATGTCTAAGAAAGTCAAGAGCCAGGCGTTATAAACTTGAACTTAATGAACTTCTCATATCTAATTGAAAACTCCTAATTTAGAATATGGATATATCAGTAATTATTCCTCTTTACAATGAGGAAGAAAGTCTACCAGAATTACACGCGTGGATTCAGCGCGTGATGAACGCCAACGGCTTCACGTATGAAATAATCTTTGTCAATGACGGCTCTAAAGATAGGAGCTGGGATGTTATTGAGGATTTACATCATAAGGATGCTGAGCATGTTCATGCTATTAAGTTCCGCCGTAACTATGGTAAGAGCCCTGCGCTCTATTGTGGCTTTAATGCTGCTCAGGGAGATGTTGTCATTACAATGGATGCTGATTTGCAGGATTCTCCTGACGAGATACCAGAGCTTTATCGTATGATAATGGAGGAGAAGTATGACCTTGTCAGTGGTTATAAACAGAAACGTTATGACCCATTGACGAAGACTATACCTACAAAGCTTTTTAATGCTACGGCACGTAAAATTAGTGGTATACACAATTTACATGATTTCAACTGTGGTTTGAAAGCCTATCGTCGTGATGTAGTGAAGAATATTGAAGTGTATGGTGAGATGCACCGTTATATCCCTTATCTTGCTAAAGAGGCAGGTTTTGCACGCATAGGTGAGAAGGTTGTACAGCATCAGGCACGTAAGTATGGTACGTCAAAGTTTGGTATCAACCGTTTCTTCAATGGTTATCTTGACCTGTTGACGCTCTGGTTCCTCACGAACTTTGGTAAGAAACCAATGCATGTCTTTGGATTGATGGGTTCGTTTATGTTCTTTATTGGTTTTATAGCCTTCCTGTGGCTGATTGTTGAGAAGATTATTATGCTCGTGAATGGTGTTTATGGTGACTTGCTTTCTAACCATGCATCCTTCTTTATTGCACTTGTTGCGATGGTACTGGGTACACAGCTCTTCCTTGCTGGTTTTATTGGCGATCTTATTAGTCGTAGTAATCCGCGAAGAAATGACTATCAGATCGAGAAAGAATTCTAAGGGAATATTCTCCCTCTATAGCTTTTGGTGATTAAAGGCTATAGAGGGTTATCATATTTAGTGGGGGAGTTATAAAAACTTGTGTAGATATTATCTACGGACGTTGCTTTATTTATAGAAATCAATAGGAAAATGAACTATAGCAAGATTAGACATATAGTAAGTAAAACCTTCTTGTTTACTCTTCTTCTTGGTGGAGTAACTTGGATGGGGGCTTGTTCAGACATTGATTGTCCTGTGACTAATGGTGTATGGGCAAACTATGTTGTGCAAGGTGATACCTTACGCGACACACTTACTATCTCGGCAATACGTGAGAATAAAACCGACACAGTGTTACTGAATAAGCAAGTTAATACAACGAAGTTTAGTTTGCCGATGAGCTATAGTGGCAATAGTGACAAGTTGCGCTTTGTCTTCACAAGTAAGGCGGGGGTAACAACAGTTGATACAGTTACAGTGTCAAAGACGAATATAAGTCATTTTGAGAGTGTTGATTGTCCGCCAGCATTCTTTCATACCCTTACAGCCGTATCGGCAAAGGGTACACGTGTGAGTCAGGTTGAAATCAATAATCCTAACGTTGATTATGATGGTACGAAAGAACATATACTTATCACTTTTACTAATCCTTAATGCATTATTCCTACTGTGTCCAGCTACAGCTAATGCGCAACGCCGACCATCTTTGCCAAAGGTAAAGGAGGATAGCATCCCTTTCTTTAGGGGAGTGGCAGTGGGTACAGATTTCGTCGGACCAGCTATGCGTTGGCTTGCATCATACGGTCAGTATGAAGCTTTGCTGCGTGTAAATATTAAGGGATAGGTACTTTCCTGTTATTGAAGCAGGTGTAGGACAGGCTGATAAGACTGATGAAACAACTGGAACAAACTTTAAGACGAGTGCACCTTATGGACGAGTAGGCTGTGACTTCAATATGCTTAAGAATAAGCATGACGATTATCGCTTTTTAGTGGGTGGTAGAGTAGGCTATACTTCGTTCAAGTATGATGTTCTTAGTCCAGGCATTGCTGATCCTATTTGGGGAACACAATCCTCTTATGGTGCGCTTGGTAATAAGGGAAGTCAACTTTGGGCAGAACTCGTTGGTAGTGTTGATGCAAAGATTTGGGGACCTATCCGTATGGGTTGGAGTGTTCGATATAAACTTCGTGTAGCGCATAAGATGGGCGAAATAGGCGAAGCATGGTATGTTCCTGGTTATGGTCGTGGCGGTTCCTCACAGCTTGGCGCAACCTTTAATGTGCTTTTTGAACTATAAAGAGATAGTTGTTTAGAAATTAGAGGGATATGGTAATCGTGTCCTCTAATAGTTATTACTCATTGAGGTGCTATTTGTGTGCCTTAAAGTTTACGACTATTATCTCTAATTTAAACTAACTCTCCATTCCTAATAAATATAAATGTTATATGAATAAGAAAAAACTATATTGGCAAGTACCTTTTCTTCTTGTGTTGATAATCGGTTCAATAGCTATTGTTCGTTGTCAGCATTCAATGCCTTATCAGCATAATAAGGGGATTTATCTTTGGTACAGTTTATAATATTACTTATCAAAGTAATGAAGACCTTCAACCGCAGATTGAGGCAGAGTTGAAGAAGGTAAATCAGACTTTTTCAACTTTTGAAGCTAATTCGTTGATTTCACAGATTAATCAAAACAAGCCTGTGAAGGTAAATGAAATGTTTAGAGAGGTATTTACACTTGCTGAAACTATCTCAAAGGAAACTGATGGCGCTTTTGATATTACAGTAGCTCCAATGGTAAATATGTGGGGGTTTGGTTTTAAGACGGGGCAACTTCCTTCTAAGCAGATGATAGATAGCCTTCATCAAGTTGTTGGATTTAATAAGGTAAAACTTGTTGGCAACACTATTCAGAAGACAGATAATCGTGTAATGCTCGACTGTTCTGCTATTGCCAAAGGCTATGGCTCGGATATTGTCGCACGTTTCTTACGTCGTAATGGTATTAAAAACTTCATGGTTGAGATTGGCGGTGAGATTGTTACGATGGGAAATAGTGAGCAGCGTCTGCCTTGGAAGATAGGCGTGACAAAGCCAACGGATGATAGTGTGAAGGTTAATCAAGAGATACAGACAGTATTGAATGTTACGGATAAGACTATGGCAACGAGTGGTAATTACCGTAATTTCTATTATAAAGGTGGAAAGAAATATGCTCATACCATTGACCCAAAAACTGGTTATCCTGTGCAGCACTCGCTTCTTTCTGCTACTGTTTTAGCAAATAATTGTGCTACAGCAGATGCTTATGCGACTTCGTTTATGGTAATGGGTATTGAGAAAGCGCGCAAACTACTTGAACGTCATCCAGAATTGATGGCATACTTCATATATTCAGATGCGAAAGGTAATTTAAAAGTGTGGTATAGTCCTTCGATGGAAGGCAAGATAGTAGAATAAACTATATAGCCGCTTTCTTAACAAGAAAGCGGCTATATAATATTTTTATATGTTATGCTTCAGCTCTACGATAAACTTCTTGAACTGCCACTTTTCATCGGTATTAGTACGGATGAATTGTCTGATATTGTGGGGCAAACGAAGTTTGGTTTTCATAAGCTGGTAGCAGATAAGCCGCTTGTGAGTACTGAAGATAAATGTACACAACTTTTTTTCCTTATGAGTGGTACACTTCGCGTAGTTAGTCATGCAGATAACTATCGGTATCGGATAGAAGAAGAATTGTCTGCGCCGGCTGTTATTCAGCCAGAGCACTTCTTTGGACTTATGCAGCGTTATACAAAAGATTTTATCGCACAGACAGATTGTAGCCTGCTATCGTTAGATAAGTCAGAGGTCTTACGGCTACTTGATTATTATCTGATATTCCGACTTAATCTTCTTAATAGTATTTCCATGCAGGCACAGCGAATGAGTCATATTCCGTGGAGGCAACAACCCAGTGATATTCGCCAACAATTTATTAACTTTATTCGCCTTCGATGTCTCACACAATCTGGTCGTAAAGTGTTGAGAATAAGGATGGAAGATCTTGCTCAAGAGTTGCATCAAAGTCGTCTTAACATCTCTCGTATGCTCAACGCTTTACAACGTGATGGGTTGTTAACAATGAGTAGGGGGATTATTACTATCCCGCAGTTAGAAACCTTAAGAGGATAGATGTCTTCTCTTATATTCTTTTACTAATATTTAATTTGATGTTAGTACTATTCAGTTACTTTTTTCTATATTAATTAGTTATTAATGCCTTATTGTTTAAGTGCAACAATGAGTTTCTTTTACTCCCTTTTTTACACGTGTTGATGATTAGCACATATGGTGCTGGGGCTTAGCACATCTCGTGCTGATGGTAAACACCAATCGTGTTGGGTGTTAATCAGCTTATTATTTCTTGATGTTTTTTGTCATCTTGTCGGCATCTTGTATTGTCATTGTAATATGATGTAGTTCGCTATGCCTTCGTTACAAAGACAGACAAAAACAGAATCAGGTTAGTTTCTAATGAGTCAATTTGGGTTTAAGTTGTAGATACTTATTACTCTACTTGTAACATAGAAACAAAATTGCGTTAAATTCCACCTCTTTATATAGTCTTTTTCCTTTTTTTGAGTTATCTTTGTAAATTAAATTAAGAGAAAGCAAAAAAGAAATGACAGATAACATAACAGGGAAGAAAGAGCGTGTAAATCCTTTCTTCCTACCTTACGATACACCGCATTACACGGCACCTTTCAATCGTATTACTCTTGCTGATTATGAAGAGGCAATGATGGAAGGTATTCGCCGTGAGGACGAGCAGATTGAGAAGATTATTAATAATCCTGATGAACCTACCTTTGAGAATACAATTATACCAGAGGATGAGGTCAAGGGACGTAAGCATTACTATGATCTTTTGAGTCGTGTGGAGAGTGTGTTCTTTAATATGCTCAGTGCCGAAACCAATGACGAAATGGATGCTTTGGCACAGAAGATGAGTCCAATCCTCACTAAACATAGTAATGATATTAGCTTAAATCCAAAGATATTCGAGCGTGTCAAGTATGTTTACGAGCATCATCGTGAGTTAACTCCAGAGGAAATTGTCTGTTGGAGAAAAGTTATGAGGGCTTCGTGCGTAGTGGTGCGTTGTTGGATGAAGCAGGAAAGGACCGTTTGCGCAAGCTTACTGAGGAAGCCTCTATGCTATCACTGCAGTTCTCACAGAATGTTTTGAAGGAGAATAAAGCATATACTCTGCACATTACTGATGAACAACAGCTTGATGGACTTCCTAATACAGCACGTGAAGCGGCACATGAAGCAGCAAAAGAACATGGATTAGAAGGCTGGGTATTCACTTTGGATGCCCCAAGTTATGGTCCTTTTATGATGTATAGTACTCAGCGTGAACTGCGTAAAGACCTCTATATGGCTCGCAACACGCTCTGTATAAAAGATAATGACACAAACAACCTTGAACTTTGTAAGCGTCTGATAAATCTTCGTAGAGAGATGGCGCAACTTCTTGGTTATGATACCTTTGCAGACTATGTGATGAAACATCGCATGGCTACGAAGGTTGAGAATGTGTATAAACTTCTGAATGACCTTATTGAGGCTTATAAACCAAAGGCTATTGAGGAGCGTGAAGAAGTAGAAACTTTAGCTAAGGAAGAAGAGGGCGCAGCCTTTAAGATGGAGCCTTGGGACTTAGCTTATTATAGTCAGTTGCTGAAAAAGAAGAAATATGACCTTGACCCAGAGATGCTTCGTCCTTACTTAGAGTTAGGCAATGTTATTAAGGGTGTCTTTGGTTTGGCTACACGCCTTTATGGTATTACATTCAAAGAGAACAAGGATATACCAGTTTATCATTCAGATGTTATGCCGTATGAGGTTTACGACAAGGATGGTAGCTATTTGGCTGTACTCTACGTTGACTTCCATCCACGTAAAGGAAAGCGTGATGGCGCTTGGATGACAGAGTTCCAGGGTCAGTGGATAGAGCGTGATGGTACGAATGTACGTCCACATGTTTCTCTTGTAATGAATTTCTCAAAACCTACAGAGGATAAGCCAGCATTGTTAAGATTAGGTGAAGTTGAAACCTTCTTACATGAGTTTGGTCATTCTCTTCACGGTATATTTGCCAACACTCGTTTTGAGAGTTTGTCAGGCACTAATGTATGGTGGGACTTCGTAGAACTTCCTTCTCAGTTTATGGAGAACTTTGCAGTTGAGAAAGAGTTTCTCCGTACTTTTGCTTTCCATTATCAAACGGGTGAGCCAATGCCAGATGAGTTGATTGAGAAAGTGATTGCCAGCCGTAATTACGGAGCTGCAACAGCTTGTCTGCGACAGGTGAGCTTCGGTCTCTTGGATATGGCATACTACACTCACAAGGATGAATTCACTGAGGATATCATTCCATTCGAGAAGAAAGCATGGGCACCAGCGATTATAGATGAGCAGCGTATGGATACATGTATGACTGTGCAGTTTTCTCATATTATGGCAGGAGGTTATGCTGCTGGCTATTACAGCTATAAGTGGGCTGAGGTCCTTGATGCTGATGCTTTTAGTGTATTTAAGAAAGAAGGAATCTTCAATCAAGCCACTGCACAGCGATTCCGAGATAACATTCTCTCACGTGGTGGTACAGAACATCCTATGACTCTCTACAAACGTTTCCGTGGACAAGAGCCAACTATCGATGCGTTGAAAGAGAGAGATGGACTTACGAAAGGGCAGTAATAGTTTGGGAAATCAGATAATAGATAAAGGATAATAGCTATTTTGCTGTTTGTTTCTATGTTTATTTATAAAATCTATCAAGACAATGAATAACGAACATATATCAGAACACTCATCAACATCTTCTTCTGTAGAGGGAAGAGGTAAGGCTGCTGTTGACTATCGTTACCTTCGAATGGCACGTATTTGGGCTGAGAATTCTTATTGCAAACGACGTCAGGTAGGTGCCTTGGTTGTGAAGGATAAGATGATTATTAGCGATGGCTATAACGGTACACCGAGTGGTTTTGAAAATATATGTGAGGATGAGTCTGGCGTAACAAAGCCATACGTCCTTCATGCTGAAGCCAATGCTATTACGAAACTTGCCCGAAGTGGTAATAATAGTGAAGGTTCAACGCTTTATGTAACAGCTTCTCCTTGTATCGAATGTGCAAAACTTATTATTCAAGCGGGTATTCGTCGCGTTGTTTATGCAGAGAAGTATCGTCTTACAGATGGTATAGACCTATTGATGAGAGCAGGAGTAGAAGTAGAGTATAGAAGTCTTGAAGATGGCTGTACTTCTTCTTCAGAGTCTTTATAAACGAGAAAGGAGTTTGAGTAAGCTGTTAGAGTATAATTAAATCGGTTTTATACCTAATTTAGTTAACCTCTTCTGTTAATAAAACAAAGTATAACAAGTAATTATCGAGTCCCTCTTAATGTTTTCTTCTATTTAAGAAAGATGAGGGTTAGGCTTTTATGAATCAGAATAAAAACAACCGTTTCATGCCGCTGCTGATGGCACTATGTGTTGTCATCGGTATTCTTATTGGTACTTTTTATGCCAATCATTTCTCAGGTAATCGACTGAATATCATCAATAGTGGTAGTAGCCGATTAAGTAATCTGCTGCATATTATTGATGATCAGTATGTTGATTCTGTTAATATTGACGAACTTGTTGATAAGGCTATCCCTGAGATTTTGTCAGAGCTTGATCCACATTCAGTCTATATCAGTGCAAAGGATGTACAATTGGCAACAGACGATTTGAAGGGTTCTTTCTCTGGTGTAGGTATTGAATTCAATATTCGTCAAGATACATTACGCATACAGAATGTTATCAAGGATGGACCTGCGGATAAGGCTGGTTTGTTGGCAGGTGACAAAGTTGTAAGTATCAATGGTAAAGCGTTTGTCGGCAAAGATGTTACAAACGAAGAAGCTATGCATCGCCTTAAGGGTCCGAAGGATTCGAAGGTGAAGATTGGTGTTAAGCGATATGGTGAAAAAGGCGTAAAGATGTTTACAGTAACACGTGGTGACATTGCTGTGAAGAGTGTTTCTGCTGCGTATATGCTTAACGATACAACAGGCTATATTCGTATTAAGAACTTTGGCGAAAGAACTTATGCTGAGATGTTAGCAGCTTTGCAAACTCTTAATATCCGAGGTGCTGATCACTTAGTTATTGACCTTCGTGATAATGGGGGTGGGATCTTGGAATCTGCTGTACAGATGTCAAATGAGTTCCTTCCAAAGAATCGCCTGATTGTTTATACACAAGGTAGGAAGAGTCCACGTGTTAATTATCGTAGTGATGGTAAGGGAAGCTATCAGCATATACCTATGGTTGTACTCATCAATGAGGGTTCTGCTTCTGCAGCAGAGATTTTTGCTGGTGCTATGCAAGATAATGATCGTGCAACAATTGTTGGTCGTCGTTCCTTTGGTAAGGGTTTGGTACAGCAGCAGATTCAGTTTAATGATGGTAGTTTGATTCGATTGACGATAGCACGTTATTATACTCCTTCAGGTCGTTGTATTCAAAAACCATTTAAGCCTGGTGATAATGCAGACTATGAGAATGATATTCTCACACGTTATCAGCATGGTGAGTTCTTCTCTCAGGATAGTATCAAGCATGAGGGACTGCCTATCATACCGTGAATGGTCGTACCGTATATGGTGGCGGTGGTATTACACCAGACATCTTTGTACCAGAAGATACGTCAAAGGTAACTTCGTATTATAAAGAGGCTGTGATGAGTGGACTTATCCTTCAGTACGCTTTCAACTACACTGATAGCAATAGAAAGAAACTCAGTAGCTTGGGAGAACTTAAACCGTTGGCAAACTATTTGGAGCATCAGAATCTTGTGGGTGACTTCGTTAACTTTGCAGAAAAGAACGGATTGCGCCGTCGTAATCTGATGATTATGCGTTCGCACTCACTTTCTGCAGGAATATCTTAATAGTCGTATCATTTACAATATCCTTGATGAACAAGCTTGGATAGAGTATGTAAACCGTGATGATGATGCTGTTAAAGAGGCTGTCAAAGTGTTTCAGACACCTTCTCTTCTGTTGCTTAAGCCGAAACAGAAGTCACAGAAGCAGTCAGATTCTCTACATAAAATAACCACTCAACGTCGATGACACAGCTTGATAAAAAGTCCTTACGTAAAGAAGTGAGGTCACGTAAAAGGCAGTTTTCTACGGAAGAACTGATAGAAGAATCACGTCCACTAATCCAGCGTGTATTAAGTCATCCACGCTTGCAGTGTGCTAAGACAATTCTTCTATATAACTCATTGCCTGATGAGGTCTATACACACGACCTTATCAAGCAACTTCATGATGCGGGGAAAACAATTCTTCTACCCGTTGTCATCAGCGATACAGAGATGGAACTTCGTCTTTATAGCAGTTCTAACTCCTTTGAAACGAGTAGTTATGGAATACTTGAACCTACAGGCGAGGCTTTTACGGATTTTTCTTCAATAGAGTTTGCGCTTATTCCCGGTATGGCATTTGATGGAGAACGCAATCGTCTTGGACGTGGAAAGGGGTATTATGATCGTTTTCTTCCGCTGCTAACAAATGCCTATAAAGTTGGTATTTGTTTTCCCTTTTCAGTTTCTTCCAAGCATACCAACTGAAGAAACAGATATTAAGGTAGACGAGTGTATTCACTCAAGTTAATAGAATCAGAGAATAAATTACTTTTCTTCTGTAGAAAAAAAGTTATGTTCTATTTGATGATTTTTATGGTAAATGTAATAACATATTCTTACTATAAAGTATTAGTGCTTAATTGGGTTCCAATTAAGCACTTTCTGTATAACCATTTTTTTAAAGTCTTTGTTTTTGACTCCTTTTTAAACCAAGTCTTCGTAGGCTTGGTTCATTTCATTCATCAGATTTTCAAAGTTATCAGAATTTAATGATACCTTTCTAAACATCATTTCCAGATTTTCCTCTTCAAATTTTACAGGTGCTTCATGAAGAAGTGTCATCATTCCTGCAATCATCAAGCGGTAGACAGTAGCTTGGTGTAATCCGTTAACCTCTGTCTTTGCTTGTGTTACTCCCGCAGCATAAGCTTGCATCTGAACACGAACAATAGAACGGATAGCCAGTGAAACGGGTACGCTATTTTCATGAGATAATTCTGGACAATCAGCAAAATAGTCTTCAGCAGATTGTAAACGACCATCCAGCAGAGCATACATCTGCTTTTGATATTCAGCTGTTACAAGGTCATATAGTTCCTTACTTCCACATGCGTAACGCAACAAGATCTTTGTTGAAGTAGTCTCTGAAAAGTGACGTCGCTTCATATCCTCTGCCACTGTTTCAAGGTTTGAATAGTTCAGACGGATAAGTACTGGAAAGAGTACAGATACGAAATGACTTGAAAGGTTATCAAAATTGTTAACCAATAATTGCTTATATTCTTTTGGTTCTAAGCCTTTCTTCCCCGGATGTAAGGCATCAGCCTGTCCCGAGAAAAAAGCATGAAAGTAGCCTCTGACCATTACAGAGGCTACTCTTGAGCGGTTTATGTCCGTTATTCTCATATATTAATATTTTCTACTATCTATGTCCGCCGAATCTACTGTTATTCGTTGGTGCATCAGAGCGAGTTGAACCAGATGAAGACTGATTAGAATTCATTGGAGCACTTGGTGCTGATGAGCGAGAAGCACTGCCAAATGAAGACTGATTTGAATTCATTGGAGCACTTGGTGCTGATGAACGAGAAGCACCGCCAAATGAAGATCTGCTGCCTGATGGCTGTGGAGTAGAATACTGCTGCTGTTGAGGTTGGTAAGTCTGTCTATCCGACTGTGGTCTTGCCCCTCCAAATCGCTGGTCATAAGACCTGCTTGGTGCAGTGTTCATATTTCTCTCTTCTTGCATTACCAAAGCTGCTTTGTCCATTATTCTGCTGAGGACTGTTCCATGAGCCACCATTCTGATAAACCTCTTGAGTTGTTCTTGTACGGTTTGTTACAGTTGGTGGGTTACGGCGAGCACCGAATCGGCCTGCGTAATAACTCTCATTATATCTGTTTCGTCCGCCACGATAAGTGTTATATTCTGCTGGACGTGAACGATAATAATAATTGCGGTCGCGGTAACGATTGTAAACGCGATAAGCATAATCATTATTGTACCAATAAACTGGACGGTAGAAGTAATCTTCACCTATGTAATAATTATATTGGCGAGCATTCAATACATAGAACAAATCGCTGTTACGGCGTGCCCAATAATCTCCATAAAGTGAGCGTTCGCCCTGCATATTAAGGAGGTAATCAAGATTTATCTCGTACACAGCCTGATACTGTGCGTCACTCAATCCAAGTTCATAAGCCATTTTGTCCGACAAGAAGAGTGCCTGTCGTCGTGCCTCTTCATATCCAATTCTGCCGTATGTACTGCTGTATCCAACATTATATCCATCGTCATATACAGAAACAGGACCACCATATCCACTCCCTGCAGAGAGGTATGCACCACATGAAGAAAGTGAAAGGCTTAAACAACCTAAAGCGAATGTATATAAAATATTCTTTTTCATATCTGTAACCTTAAGAATGACTACTTATGTTATATCTCTATTGCAAAAGTAGTCGTTTGGTTTCAAATATCCAATAGGTAAATTCCTATTCCGAAAGGGAAAGTTCCTATATCTTATTCCACTTCCTCTACTATGGTGTTAGGAACTTCCTTCGACTTCAACATCTCATCCAGACTCTTAAAAGTATAAGCAGCCTTGTCCTTAACGAATGTCTTTGCAAAACGATCGCGGAGGCTCATTAGCTTCTGTACAGCCTCTTGGTAGGTCTCTGCCGTAATACGATCAGCCATAGCCTGTGCGTTTACAGGTGTGAAATCAAAGTACTGTACAAGATACTGCTGGAACTGGCGACGCTGGTTCTGTGTCATTTCCTGCAACTGTACGTTCATCTTATCCTTAGTGCGATGTATGATAAAGATAAGTTCATCTGGCTCACCACCACGCTGACCGTGGTCATATTTCTTCTCATACTCAAAGTGACAATCGCAGAAACCTTTCTCTGCAAGTTCCTTTAATTCCTGCATAGCTGGGTCAAGAACACGACGACAGAAGTCAGAGAACTTCTTGTAGTTGTTTTCCAAACGCAGCATTTGCGGAATTCCAAAGTCTTGATAACGGTACGACCTTTGTCTACCCATGACTCTATAAACATATAGATGCGCTGAGTATAGCGGTTCTTGCATGCAAAGACAATCTGTTTGCCTAAGCGGTGATAACCGAAGTCTAATGATACAAGACGCTCAGCAACACTATGATCAAGCTTTAGAATTGCATATTTGTTATAAGAACGATCCTCAGGTATATATACGTCACAAAGGTTAGTAGCCTTTGTGTACTTTCTTCCTTCAGCCGATTTATAGGGAATTTCAACAGGAATTGAAGCAAGCATCTTCAGCGAATTTCTCAACTGAGGGTAGTGGTTTGGGTCAACGCCTAATTCCTTAAATGGTAATTTAATAGGCATACGTCCATCCTCATCCAACTCGTCAGTGTGGAATAAGTCAAGCTGAAAACCTCGTTTGTTATTCAAAATACCATGTAAGATAGATTGCAGACTCTCAACAATAGACACCAGAATTCTCACCTGAATGAGCGAATAGTCATGACGCATCATGGTCACAGCAATAGGCTGAAGAAGCCAGGTCTCTTCTTCTATTGGGATAAGGTCATTCGAGATAGTACGGCTTTTTAATGGGGCTTTCTGTGCCTTTGCTCCATGCTTTGCGAGTAACCTTTCTAATGGCTGTTTTATCTGTTGTCATATTTGTTATCTTTGCTTATCATGTATTTTATAACACTTTACAAGCTACAAAGATACCGCTTTTATTTGGAACAAACCACTAAAAAAACAAAAATAGTTTCACCATAGTTGTTCGATACCTTTTACCTGAAGCTTTTCTAACTATAAGTTGCTTTGCTCTTAGCTATATATTGCAAGGTGTTTAGTGCTCAGCACCATCCGTGCTAACCAACAACACGACATGTGCTGGGCAATAGCACGTCTACAAATGAGGGTAGAAAGCATTATTGATGTCAACATAATATATTGCAAGAAAAGGAAAGTAAGAAAATAGTTGAATGTTAAGTAGCTCTCTTATAGTTGTTTCTTTAGAATAATAATTAATAATAAAAAACAAATACTTAATAACAACTATTGCATTATTGACTTTTTTTTTGTTATTTTGCATACGATATCATTACAAAGTGACAAGATGAAGAATCAGAAAATGTATGAGCCCGATGATAAGATGATTTATCTTATCAGAGATAATTATGACCTATTACAGAGTTTAGGTAGCTTTGGTATAAATTTGGGCTTTGGTGATAAGAGCGTGAGAGAGGTTTGTGATGATCAGAATGTAGATACATACACCTTCTTGGCTGTTGTTAATTTTACGATAAATGGATTTAAAGGATTTGATGATGTTGACAGATTGTCCATCCCAACCCTTATGCAATATTTGAGAGCGAGTCATACATATTATCTTGAATATAAGTTACCTTTCATACGTAAGGAGTTGTGTGCTGCTTTGGATGAAACTGATAATCTGGCTCGTCTTATTATTCGTCTTTATGATGAATATGCTCATTCTATCCACAATCACATGCAATATGAAGAGAAGAATGTGTTTCCATACGTTAACTCATTGTTGAAAGGTGAGGCAAATGATACATACGATGTAGAGACCTATTCTAAGCATCATAGCCAAACGGACGTGAAGTTACGTGAGTTGAAGAGTATTATTATCAAGTATCTTCCTTCTGATGCGCATCATAACAACCGCCTTACAGCTACGTTATATGACATATATAATTGCGAAGCATGGCTTGAACAGCATGCTTTGGTTGAAGAAGAAATCTTTATTCCAGTAATCAGACGCTTAGAGCAGAAGAGTAAGCAGAATGATGTTAGTGTGAAGATTTCAAACATGATTACGCAGAATCCTGTTTCAAATGAGGTGCTTAGTGATCGTGAAAAGGATGTGATTGTAGCTGTTGCGCAGGGAATGACAAACAAGGAGATAGCTGACCATTTATGTATCTCTACAAATACAGTCATTACGCATCGCCGTAATATAGCCCGTAAGTTGCAGATACATTCACCTGCAGGATTGACAATCTATGCGATTGTTAATAATCTTGTGGATATCAGTAGCGTGAAACTTTAATAGAAATCAGATAATAGGGTGGGTGAGTCACCCTATTACTTTATAAATAAAATGATGGAACATCCAGCTAACATGAGTATGGGGCGTCCCAAGATAGCTATAGTTGACTCTAATACACTTGTGGTGTTAGGGCTGAAACAGCTGTTACAGAATGTTATGCCAATCATGACTGTTGAGTCTTTCTCAAGCTTTCAAGAGTTTGAGAAAGCACAGGTTGACTCATACTATCATTACTTTGTGTCACAAGTAATTGTTCTTGAAATAGACAATTCTTCTCGCAATGTATCCACAAAACCATTGTCTTAACACTTACAAAGGACCCAAATGCTCAACTTTCAGGTTTCCATAGTTTCTGTATTAATGTGCCTGAAGACGAGCTTGTTAAAGCAATTCTTAAGATAGCACAGTACGGTCATTCTGGTGGTAAGAATCTTCCAGAACTTCCGCAGGTCTTAAAGAATAAGATTCTAAGCAATCGTGAGATTGAGGTTTTATCTTTGATTGTTCAAGGGTTGATAAACAAAGAGATTGCAGAGAAACTGAATATCAGTCTGACAACAGTTATTACTCACCGCAAGAATATTATGGACAAACTTGGAATGAAGAGTGTGTCTGCCTTAACTATCTATGCGGTGATGCATGGTTATATTGATATCAATAAGATTTAATACGGCTAATTTGCTATTTCCTTTCCGTTATAGGAATGGAGATAGCAGATGAGCAAACCAGCCACGGAAACGCTGCCATGGTGTACGCCACTGTTTCCACTTTTCCTCGGTAAGCTTAAAACTATCTTTCTTTTGTGCCTCAAAGAGTTCATCTAACTCATGAGTCGTACATGCATCAACTATAACAGCATTTTCTTCACGGTCCCAACGTAGGCTTCTTGCATTAAGATTGGCGGAACCAACAGTACAGAATTGTCCGTCTACGGTGATAATCTTTGTGTGATGGAAACCTTTTTCATACATCCAGATTGTACACCCTTTTTTCATTAGTTGATGTGCATTATAGAATCCACAGTCGGGAGTAAGAGGGATATCACTCTTTACACTCAGTAGTATTTCAACCTTTACACCTCGTTTTACAGCATTCCGTAATGCTTTTTTCAAGGCTCTGCTCAATGTAAAATATGGATTGATAAGTTTGATACTATCCTTAGCATCATTGATAGCATTAATATAGAAATAACGGATAATATCCTTAGAAATGTGTGGTTCACGGTTAATAATACCCACCATCTTACTCCCTGCACTTCCACAAGTGTCAGGCTTCAAGCCTTTTATGTAATCAGCGTTAGAGATTCCACGATAATATTTAGCACCATGTATTTTCTGTCCAGATGCTAAAAACCACATATTAAGAAAGATGTTCTGTAATGTATTAACCTCGTCTCCTTCGATTCTACAATGCATGTCATGCCATGAGCCAACGACTTCAGTTCCATTAATATAATAGTCTGCTACATTCATTCCACCCGTATAGGCAACCTTGCCATCGATAACAACAATCTTACGATGATCACGATTGAATATGTCATGTAGCCAAGGGAACTCCATTGGCTTAAACTCATAAATCTCAATGCCCTTTTCACGAATCGCCTTCAGGTGGCGTTTCTTCATAGGACGATTATTACTCGCATTGCCAAAGCCATCAAAGACAGCTCTAACTTCAACTCCTTCTTTCGCCTTTGCAGCTAAATGTCGTATCAGTTCCTCATTGATAGAATCATTGCGGAAGTTGAAGTATTCCAAGTGAATGCTTGAACGCGCTTGGTCAATAGCTTTAAAAAGGTCATTAAATTTATCTTTACCAGTTGTAAGAAGCGTTACAGAGTTGTTATGAGAGAAGTGTACATTCTTCTTGCGAAGCTGATTAACAATCATTGAATCTGCTCTGTCCGCAAGTATCTCGTGTCCTTCAGGTACAGCGTTTAGTGTCTCTGTTTGTGCTGAAAGACATGTTGGAAACAATATGTAAGATAATGCCATCACCCATGTGATGGCTTTTTTTGTATTAAAGTTCACTTTTTTCTCTCTCATTTTCGTCAATAGCAGGCAATAGCCTATATCAAACAAAACTTATTATGCTCAATATAAATATCGTAGATAAGATCGTAAAACACTATTTTACAGCATACAACTATAATGGTCAACAACACCTAATAAGTGTCTTTCCGCATCGCACACTAACACAGTATGCACCTTGTTTTGCTGCATAATCTGTTGAATCTCTGTAATCTTAGTTGTTGGTAAGACTATCTTAGGTTCCTTTGTCATAATGTCACTGACTGTATGATCAAAGAACTCAGCCTGCCAACGTTCCATAGCTCTACGGATATCACCATCCGTTATCAATCCTATAACTTTACCATTGTCAAGCGATACACCTAAACCAAGTTTACCCTTACTAACATGTATGATGGCTTCTCCTAAGTGCATATCCTTTGGAATAATAGGAAGTTCGTCTGAACGCATTACATCTTGAGCTGTTGTCAACAATCGTTTACCCAATTCTCCACCTGGGTGGAACTGTGCAAAGTCCTGTGGCTTAAAGTTGCGAACACGCATAAGTGCAATCGCTAAAGCATCACCCATAACGAGTGCTGCCGTTGTTGAGCTGGTTGGAGCAAGGTTGAGAGGGCACGCTTCTTTCTCAACCCAAACCTTTAAGTGGGCTGAAGAATATTTAGCTAATAACGAATTTGGATTGGCACTCATTCCGATAATAGGAATATTCATGTGAAGTACCATTGGAATGAAACGTAGCAACTCGTCTGTCTGTCCAGAATTTGACAATGCCAATACCACATCGTCCTTAGTCATTACGCCCAAATCGCCATGATAGACATCCAAAGGATTAACAAAGAATGCAGGTGTACCTGTAGAAGAAAGGGTCGCAGCAATCTTAGCACCAATGTTTCCACTTTTGCCAACACCCGTAACGATAACCTTACCTGTACAATGGAACATCAAGCAAACAGCCTTATCGAAGTTCTCATCTAACTGGTTAATCAGGTTAAGTGTTGCTTCAGCCTCTTCTCTGATACACTGTGTAGCATACGCTCTGACTTGTGTCAATCTTTGTTCTGCTTCGTTCATACCAGTTTCCCAATTAATTCATCTAACTTATCAAGTTCCAACATATTTGCAGCATCTGATAGTCCTGCGTCTGGAGTAGGGTGTATTTCAAGGAAGTAGCCTGTTGCTCCAAAGGCTTTGGCTGCTAATGCCATTGAAGGAACAAACTTACGATCGCCAACCGTCTTACCGTCTCCTGCACTTGGACGCTGTACACTGTGTGTACAATCCATAATGACATTAGGAACGATTTCTTTCATGTCAGGGATATTACGGAAGTCAACAACGAGGTTGTTATATCCAAAGCTATTACCACGTTCAGTCAACCACACATCCTTAGCTCCACTTTCCTGACACTTCTGTACAGGATAGCGCATATCTCTACCACTAAGGAACTGTGCTTTCTTGATGTTTACAATCTTGCCAGTCTTAGCAGCAGCCACTAATAAGTCGGTCTGACGACAAAGGAAAGCAGGAATCTGGATGACATCAATAACTTCTCCAACAGCCTCAGCCTGATAACTCTCATGGATATCTGTCAGTAGTCGTAATCCATACTTATCCTTGATAGCTTGCAACATCGCAAGACCTTTATCGAGTCCTGGACCACGGAAAGAGTGTATGCTTGTACGATTAGCTTTATCAAAACTTGCCTTAAAAATGATATCAATATCGTATTTCTTATTAAGCCTAACCAACTCTTCTGCAACAGTGCTGAGCAGTTCTGGGCTTTCAATAACGCAGGGGCCTGCAATGAAAGTAGGTTTATTCATCATAACTTGATAGTATATAAAGCTCCTGTCACCATGAAATATTGATATATTCTATCAGAAGCTACTGCAAAGTTATATATAATAAGGTGAACAGACAAATGATTAACGTTCATTTAGATGTTTAAAGTAAAACTTATGTATAAAATTTGGTTGTTTAATAGAAAACCTTTTACTTTGCACCCAGAAAACAGAGCTTATTACCCCTTTATGGGTGGTATGTAGCATAAGGTAAATAGATTTAATTCAGTATTAATTTAAAAGTTTTCTATTATGAAAAAGATTTTATTGTCATTTGCAGTAGCATGTGTTTCACTTGCAGCAAGCGCACAGGGTTATGTTGGTGGTAGCATTGGTATCGCTTCTTCAAAGATTGGCAATTCAGAGAACGTAACAACTTATCAGGTTCTCCCTGAGATTGGTGTTAATCTCAACGAGAACTGGGCAATCGGTACAGTAGTTGGTTGGGGTAAAGGTAATCCTGTTAACATCGAGAGCGAGAATTCAGTTAACAACTACTTCAAGTTGGAGCCATACGTTCGTTACACTTATGCACGTAGCAAGTATGTAAATGGTTTCATTGATGGTGGCTTTGCTTACCAGCATTACAGAGGTGGTACAAACGCATGGTCTGTAGGTTTGAAGCCAGGTGTTGCTGTAAACGTTAGCCCAAAGGTAAGTTTCGTAGCTCACGTAGGTTTCGCTGGTTGGAAGTCTGTTAAGCAGAAGGGTTCAAGCGTAGATGCTCACACTTGGGGTGCAAGCCTCGATGGCAACAACATTACTTTCGGTGTTTACTATAACTTCTAATAAGTTGAATTGAACAAAGATTAAGTTATATAGAGGGATGCATATTGCATCCCTCTTTTTTTATATTATAATACTAACCATTGGTCTTATATTTGTCAATATTTCTTCTCTTTATCAAGTCTAATCAATGCTTTACTGTATCTCTATTAAGCCTTACTTGGCTTTTAAAAGATGCCCTTTTGATCTCTTATTAACGCCTTTTTAAATGCTAAACAAGCATCTTTTTACTTCTGTAATATGTAATCAATTGATTTTATGATAGTTATAAGTGTCTTTGAAAAGCGTATTCTTGAGTTGTTTTAATTAAGTTTATGTTGTTATTCTGTAATAACTTTTTTGCATAATAGCTGTTGATATATGTAGAAAAAACAAGTAATAAGTTTCTTATAACATACTGGTACTCATCGTTCCAAACGTTGAGTTGCATTCTCTTCAATAATATATAGCTTGGAGTTTGCCCTTCGCACCATTGGTGTTAAGCCTTCGCACCACACGTGCTAAGCCTCAACACAATCGTAGGAGAGGGTAAAAAGGCTTATAATCGTCATCATATATATGACAAAATAAGCCTGTTCTGACTAACAATATGGAGTATGTTTTACCTTCCTATAGTCCTTATAACTAAGCAAATAGGCTAATATGTTAGCTTTCTTGTTGATGCTTAATTGTAATCTCACGCTGTGGGAATGGGATTTCAATGCCATTATTGTTCAGCGTGTCATAGATACATTCCATAACAACTGATATGTCATTTCCCTGTGTTAACACGTTCAGCCAAACAAGAATCTTCAGTGTAATACAGCTATCGTCGAAGCTTTGAAGTCTGACAATAATATCCTTATTCTCATTAGTGATACCAAGTTTAGCAATAGCATCTATGAGAAGCTCTCTTACTTCTTTTACATTAGTGCCGTAAGCAACACCTACTTCAATAACTCCCACTTCATAACCATCGTTCTTAGTCATGTTTATAGTTCTTAGTGAAGAGTTGTGAGTTCTGAAAAGCAATTGTTGAACCATCGAGCGCGTCAATCACTGTTGAAGTATAGTTGATAGAACTAACCTTACCACGAATACCATCACAAATGATATAGTCGCCAATCTTGATACGTCCTGCCATCAAAGAGATACCATAATAGATATTCTCCAGAATATCCTTCATGGCAAAACCGATACCCGTTGACAGACCACCCGTAACGACTACAAGCCATGTACTACTTACTTGGAAGATGCCAAGTGTAATCAATAGCCAAGTACCCCATACAACAACCTGTAAGACATTGATAAACATTGTTGCGCGTGCTTCTGCTGTAGAAGGGTCGTTCCGTTGGAGATATAGTTTTATAGCATCTCGGATGGTAAGGTTTAGATAATTAAATATGAACCATAAGATTGTCACAATAGCAATTGAATAGACACTAATCTGTATCTTGTCAGATTCAATAAAGTTAGTACGGAACAAGTTCCAAGTTAAGCCACTAAGATTGAATACGTCAGTTGCCCAGTAAATAGCAATGATAAATGATATTACCAAGGCTGTTGGAATGAGGACAATATCAATGAATCGAAGGAACCAAACCTTATAGGGTGACAGCTTCTTGATAGGATGTTTCTCTCTGTATTGGTTCAGATAATCTTTGAAGAAAGCAATTGTAAGAATACAAGCTAACTGCATTGACCACCAAATAATAACCTGCACTGCTAACATTGTGTATCCTATCCATGCACTTACAAGTGAGAAGATGAATACAAATTGAGAGATATATGCAAAATTCAAGTCGTAACGTGGAACAAGCTTATGGTATTTGTGAATCATTCTTGCCTGCCACAAAGTAGCAATGAGCAACAGAGGGGTGAAGAGGAGGGGGTTACGACAGAACTTGGTAGCATCACAATGCGGAAGGTGATGACGAAGAAGCCTATCATAATCAGTGGGTAGTAAATGCGGTAAGCATTATGTGTCTGTGAACCCTCTACACGCAGAAGTAGGGAAGCAAAGATGACAGCTAACATCCATGTGTACTCCAAGAGTAGGCTACAAGCCATGTGTACGAAGTTAGAAGGCGAGAATAATCGGATGATAATAAGTACAATACTAAATGTGATGACAGAGGCAAGCATAATGATACATGTACGCTTGGCAAGGAAGCTTTGATTCTTCTGTTCAAAGCGATTGGTCTTCATCACTCTCGTTACAAGGAATCTGATACTTAGGTAGTTGACGAGAATAGCTATCAACCCATAAATCAGAATCATACTGAAGAGGGTAATAATCCATTTTACATCCCATTGTGATACGATAACAGTATTTGGTGTGTATTTCTCAGAGAGTGTTGTGTTCATCTGGCTGATGCGGAAACTAACCGACTTAAGAAACTTAAAGTAGTTGTCTCCAGCGTTTGTAAAGATGCCAGACTGAATCTCGTCATATCGTTTTTGTGCATAGGCATCAAGTGCCTGCAACTGCTGTTGGCTGTATTTGTAGTATTGGATATACTCTTGATAAGAGTCATTGCGCTCCTTTAGCATCCTTCGGATACTTACTGCAAGCGTAAGACATACGTTGCGATCGGTCTTCATCTTTTGAGTAAGCCCGTAGGTATACATTGTACTGAGAACATTGACAAGGGAGTCGTAGCGTGCTATCTCTTCGTTACTTTCTGTAATAAGGTCATGGAAAGGACGTGTCTTTGTTTGGAAATCTTTCCATAGCTCAGATGCTTGTTGGCATGCATAGGTGAGGTCAAAGATATTGTCTGTTTTCTGCGAATAGAGCATCAATGATACCTGTGCAGACTTATCACCAATTTCCTTTAGCTGATTTGTCACCTGTTCAGTTATGAATCTTGAGTTGTTCAGCTGCTTTGTCTGTTCAATATGCTGACTAATAAGTTCGTGACGAAGCACTTGAAGTGAGTTCTTCAGTGAGTCTTCTTGTAGTACAGCACTTGCTGGAAGCGTGAGGATGAACAGCAATATAGTGATAAAGAATAGCTTTTTGCGCATATCTGTTTTATTGTAAAGAATAGTTCTTATGATTATGTTAATGTGTACAAAGGTACGGAAAGTTTGTCATTTAGACTTATATAGAAATGTAAAATGATACAAAAGATGTGTTTGTGTGTGCTTTTCTTGAGTTATAAGAGATGTAAACGGATAAAAAATCGTAAGTTTGCACGAAAAAAGCATACTATGATATTGATTGCTGATAGTGGAGGTTCTAAGACAGACTGGGCACTGATAAGTCTGCCAACAGATAACAGTAAGTGCGTTCTGAAAGCTCGTACACAAGGGTTGAACCCTTTTCATCAGTCGAAAGACGTTATCTTGAAGGCGTTAGAAGAAGAGCTAATGCCAGCATTATACAAGGCTGTAGAGCAAAGTGGTACTTTCTCCAAGGAGTATGATATTGCTGAAAAGGTTACGCAGATAGCCTTTTATGGAGCAGGTTGTACAAAGGCTCTATCGCAAATCGTAGGTGAAGCTCTTGCCATAGCTTTTCCATCTGCTTCGATAAAGGTGGAGAGTGATTTGTTAGGTGCAGCTCATGCTGTTTGCGGACATGAGGAAGGTATCGCTTGTATCTTAGGAACTGGTGCTAATAGTTGTTTGTATGATGGTGAACAAATCGTGGCAAATATTCCTCCATTGGGCTATATCTTAGGAGATGAAGGCAGTGGGGCTGTACTTGGTAAGATGCTTCTTAATGGTATTTTTAAGGGTGATTTGCCTGCAGAGATACGCGATTTATATTTAGAGTGGAGTGGTTTAACCTATTCTGAAATTATTGATAAAGTCTATCGTCAACCACTCGCAAATCGCTTCTTGGCAAGCAGTTCAAAGTTTATTAAAGATAATTTGCAATACGCTGAATTAGAAGGATTAGTACGATATAACTTTCGATATTTTCTTTAAAGAAGAATATTTTGAAATATACTGTATCCTCAATTCGTGTTATTTCTGCGGTTGGTGGAATTGCATCTGCTTTTGAAGAGCAGTTGAGAGCAAGTGCCGATAGTTTCGGTTATCAAGTTGGTAAGGTGCTATCCTCACCAATAGATGGGTTGATAGAATACTATTCTTAATTATCACTGGCTGATACATCGGTAACAGTATCCTCTTGTGTGTAAACTTTCTTTCAATAAACAACATTATATTTGCTTTTGAAATATAAGTCATCGAAGTATTCTTGTTTAGTTTGTTTTTGGTAATATAACTTATTTCTAATGGCAAGTCAACTCCATGTTAGTGGCATATTGTAAGATGATTAACCCTCCGCACCATTCGTGTTTACCATCGACACGATATGTGTTGGGCAACAACACATTGATTAAATATGAGAAGGGAGAAGCACTATGGTTATTATAAAGAATCCTCATGATAGACTAATGGCTAACTAATATGGGGAAGACTTACCGAATAGTACTAAACCTTAAACCGTTTTGTCTTTTGATAGCTTGTGGTAAGAAATTTACATTGGTAGCTCCGTCAGGCACTTGAATATATATAGAAAATGAACACATCGTATTTGATAGATTTATAATATTAGTCTTGTAAATCTGCTTATACGTCGTTTGTAAAGTAGAGTTTGCAAAAAGTGGTATGTTTTTCTGTTTAATTTGCAGGCTTTCTCAAATATTTTTGTATCTTTGCACACGTTTTAAAACAAGTTTTCTTAGAGCAAGATTGAATAATTAAATTATAGCTATATAAAGTTTATGTATTTCACACTTTTTGTTACCGTTTTGATAACGGCCGCATTCTTGGTAGTGGCAGCTTATGCTATTGCAAAGTGGATTGGTCCGCGTTCATACAATCCGGCAAAGGGTGAGCCTTATGAGTGTGGTATTCCGACTTATGGAACCTCTTGGTTGCCAGTGCATATCGGTTACTACCTCTTTGCCATTCTTTTCTTGATGTTTGACGTGGAAACCGTATTCCTCTACCCTTGGGCTGTTGTTGTAAAGAATTTTGGGCCTCTCGCACTTGCTACGATTGGTTTCTTTATGCTGGTATTAGTATTTGGTCTTGCGTATGCTTGGCGGAAAGGAGCACTTGAATGGAAATAAGAAAGCCAAAAATCAAGTCTCTTCCATACGATGAATGGAAAGACAACGACACGCTTAGCAAGATGGCAAGCGATTTGAACGATGGTGGAACTAACCTCGTTCTCGGTAACTTAGACCAACTTATCAACTGGGGTCGTAGTAACTCTCTTTGGTCACTGACCTTTGCTACATCATGCTGTGGTATCGAGTTTATGTCTGTTGGATGTTCACGTTATGACTTCTCCCGTTTCGGTTTTGAGGTAACACGTAACTCTCCACGTCAGGCTGACTTGATTATGTGTGCTGGTACAATTACAAACAAGATGGCTCCAGCTTTGAAGCGTTTGTATGACCAGATGGCTGAGCCTAAGTATGTAATTGCTGTTGGTGGTTGTGCTATCTCTGGTGGTCCGTTTAAGGATAGTTATCACGTTATGCGTGGTATTGATGAGATTATCCCTGTGGATGTTTATATCCCAGGTTGTCCTCCACGTCCAGAGGCTATTATCTATGGTATGATGCAGCTTCAGCGTAAGGTGAAGGTTGAGAAATTCTTCGGTGGTGTTAACCACAAGCAGACCGCTGAGGAGCGTGTAGTTGGGTAAGAGTAATGCCGAACTGATCTTCAGCGAGAAGTTAGGTATTAACCCTGAAGAGATAAAGGAAAAGCGTGAAGCAGCTTGGAATGAAGCTAAAAAGCCAGCTCCAAAGCCAGCACGTCCTGTTGAGAAACCAGCTGCAGCAGCTGTAAAAAGCCAGCTGAAGCTCCTGCAAAACCTGCAGAGACAGCTGCTCCTTCAGTAGAGCCTGTTGCTCCAAAGAAAGATACGATTGTCGTTAACCAGCCAGTAACAAGGAAGATGTTGAAAAGTTGGGTAAGGAAATCGATCAGATTGATGCTGCAAGCAAGGCTACAGACGAGACTGCTACTAACAATTAATATATAAGGTACGCGAGAATGAAATTAGAAAATAAAGAATTCGGTTTTGATAGCTTTGCTTCAGAAATGGCAAGGCTAAAGAATGAGAAGCATTTCGATTACCTTGTAACTGTTGTCGGCGAAGACTTTGGTGCAGAGGAAGGTCTTGGATGTATCTATATTCTTGAGAATACAAATACGCACGAGCGTTGTTCTGTTAAGCAGCTTGCAAAGAAGGTAGGAGAGGAGTATGTTATTCCTTCTGTCTACAATATTTGGGCTGATGCTGACTTGTTAGAGCGCGAGGTCTATGACTTCTATGGCGTTAAGTTCCTCGGTCACCCTGATATGCGTCGTCTCTACTTGAGAAACGACTTTGAGGGTTATCCACTCCGTAAGGACTATGACATGGATCCTGAAAAGAACATGTACACTACGGAGGATGATGTAGAACTCGACACAACTACAGAATGGAATCTTAATAAGAATGATGAACTCGTTGGTACACAGCGTCCGTTGTTTACTGATGATAACTTCGTTGTGAATATTGGTCCTCAGCACCCATCTACTCACGGTGTGCTTCGTTTGCAGACGGTGTTGGATGGTGAGACTGTAACCAAGATTTATCCACACTTAGGATATATTCATCGTGGTATCGAGAAACTTTGTGAACAGTTCACATATCCTCAGACGTTGGCATTGACTGACCGTATGAACTACCTGTCAGCGATGATGCATCGTCATGCACTTGTTGGTGTTATTGAGGAGGGTATGGGTATTGAATTGTCAGAGCGTATTCTCTACATCCGTACAATTATGGATGAGTTGCAGCGTATTGATAATCACCTTCTTTATACATCTTGTTGTGCCCAGGACTTGGGTGCGCTCACTGCTTTCCTATATGGTATGCGTGATCGTGAGCATGTGCTGAACGTAATGGAGGAGACAACAGGTGGACGTCTGATCCAGAACTATTATAGAATAGGTGGTTTGCAGGCAGATATTGATCCTAACTTTGTTTCAAATGTCAAAGAACTCTGTAAGTATCTCCGTCCAATGGTTCAGGAGTATTTGGATGTCTTTGGTGATAATGTCATTACCCGCCAGCGTTTCCGCAATGTTGGTGTTATGAATGAGCAGGATTGTATCAGCTATGGTGTTACTGGTCCTGCTGGTCGTGCAAGCGGTTGGAAGAACGATGTTCGTAAGAACCATCCATACGCAATGTATGACAAGGTTAACTTTGAGCAGATTACCTTGACACATGGCGATTCTATGGATCGTTATTATTGTCATATTCAGGAGATTTATCAGAGTCTCAATATTATTGAGCAGCTGATTGACAACATTCCCTGAGGGTGAGTTCTATATTAAGCAGAAGCCAATCATCAAGGTTCCTGAAGGACAGTGGTACTTCGCTGTTGAGGGTGCAAGTGGTGAGTTTGGTGCTTATTTGGATTCACGTGGTGACAAGACTGCATATCGTTTGAAGTTCCGCCCTATGGGTCTGACACTTGTTGGTGCAATGGATAAGATGTTGCGTGGTCAGAAGATTGCCGACTTGGTGACTACTGGTGCTGCGCTCGACTTTCGTTATTCCTGATATTGACCGCTAACAAGGTTATCATTAAAGTAATCAATTAAGAATTAAAATCATACTATGTTCGATTTTAGAATAGTAACAACATGGTTCGATGAGTTGCTTCGCATTACTTGTGGCTTGAGTAACTTCTGGACCGTTCTGATTGAGTGCGTTGCGGTGGGACTGGCAATACTTCTTGCTTATGCTTTGCTTGCAATTGTGCTTATCTTTATGGAGCGTAAGGTCTGCGCCTACTTCCAGTGCCGTATCGGTCCTGTCAGAGTAGGATGGTGGGGTACCTTACAGGTCTTTGCTGACGTGTTGAAGATGTTGATTAAGGAAATCTTTGCTGTTGATAAGGCAGATAAACTGCTTTATTATTTGGCTCCATTCCTTGTAATTATTGCATCTGTCGGTACATTCTCTTTCCTTCCTTGGAATAAGGGAGCTCATATCCTTGATTTCAATGTCGGTATTTTCCTTGTAACAGCCATTAGCTCTATTGGTGTTATTGGTGTGTTTATTGCAGGATGGGGTAGTAACAACAAGTATTCTGTCCTTTCTGCTATGCGTGGTGCCGTACAGATGATTTCATACGAGTTGTCATTAGGTATCTGTTTGATTTCAGCTGTTATCCTGACTGGTACAATGCAGATTTCAGGTATCGTTGAAGCACAGACTGGTCCTGGGCAGTGGTTGATAGTACAGGGACACATCCCTGCTACCTTGGCTTTCCTCGTATTCTGTGTTGCTGGTAATGCAGAGGCTAACCGTGGTCCGTTTGACTTGGCAGAGGCTGAGAGTGAGTTGACTGCAGGTTATCATACAGAGTATAGTGGTATGGGATTCGGTTTTTACTACTTGGCAGAATACCTTAATCTTTTTGTTGTAGCAGGTCTTGCAACTACTGTATTCTTAGGTGGTTGGGCTCCTCTTAATATTGGATTAGATGGCTTTGATGCTGTGATGAACTATATTCCAGGCCTTGTTTGGTTCCTTGGTAAGACATTTGCAGTAGTATTCTTGCTGATGTGGATTAAGTGGACATTCCCACGTCTCCGTATCGATCAGATTCTGAAATTAGAGTGGAAGTATCTTATGCCACTATCATTGGTTATCCTTGTGTTGATGACTGTATGTGTTGCATTTGGTTGGACATTCACTAATTAATGATTAAAGAGAATGGAAGATAAAAAACAATCATATTTTGGTGAGGTCGGGAGCGCACTCAAGACACTTGCTACGGGTATGAAGGTGACTATGAAGGAGTACTTCACACCAAAGTCTACCGAGCAGTATCCTGAGAATCGCAAGACAACCCTTCACGTAGCCAAGCGTCATCGTGGCCGTTTGGTCTTTAAGCGTGACGAAGAAATGAATCACAAGTGTACTGCTTGTACAATGTGTGAGAAGGCTTGTCCTAATGGAACTATCAAGATTCTTTCTGAGATGGTTACCAACGAAGAGACAGGTAAAAAGAAGAAGCAACTCGTTGATTATGAGTATGACTTAGGTGATTGCATGTTCTGTGAGTTGTGTGTTAATGCCTGCAATTTCGATGCAATCGAGTTTACGAATGACTTCGAGAATTCTGTCTTCGACCGTTCTAAGTTAATCCTTCACCTTGATAAGGAGGTATATGAAGGAGGTTCACTGCCTGGTCTTATCGACGGTGGTGCAGACTGGAAGGTTGGAACATTTAATACAAAAAAGAAATAAAGGTTTAGAGATATGGCAAGATTAATTATGTTTGCGGTTCTCGCTGTTATAATACTGGCTTCAGCCGTATTCTGCGTGTCGACGAAGCGTATCATGCGAGCTGCGACAGCATTGCTGTTTGTGCTCTTTGGCGTTGCAGGTCTCTACTTCCTGCTCGATTACACATTCCTTGGTGCTGCCCAAATCAGTATTTATGCTGGTGGTATCACTATGATGTACATTTTCGCTATTCAGTTAGTAAGTAAGCGTACATTGCAGGGTCTTTCTGAGCGTTGGTTAGGAAAGCGCACTTTCCTTGCAGCCTTCATTGCTTTAGTTGGATTTGGAACAGTAGTCCTCGTTATGTTGAAGAATGAAGTTCTACGTCAAACTGTTGTGAGCGGTGATTCTTTATCAAATGAGGTTACAATGGAAACTATCGGTCATAATTTGATGACAGCTGATAAATATGGTTATGTCCTCCCATTTGAGTTCATCTCTGTGTTCCTTTTGGCTTGTATCATTGGGGGCTTGGTAATTCTGAATAACAAAAAGAAGGAGGAAAGCAAATGATACCAGTAGGATATTTCTTTGTCCTTAGTGGACTGTTGTTCTTTATCGGAGTATTTGGTTTCGTAACCCGTCGCAACCTTGTTGCAATGCTTATCTCCGTAGAGTTAGTTCTCAATAGCGTTGATATCAACTTTGCTGCATTCAACCGTCTGCTTTTCCCTGATGGATATGAGGGTATGTTCTTTACGCTCTTCTCTATCGGTGTAAGTGCTGCTGAATCAGCTGTTGCACTCGCTATTATCATCAATGTTTACCGTCATTTCCACAGCGATCAGGTGAACAGTATTGAAAATATGAAATTATAAAGAGAAACAAATATGTTCGATTACGCATTTTTGATACTTCTTCTCCCGTTCCTAAGCGCTGTTGTGCTTGGCTTGTTCGGTATGAAGATGCCTCGCAAGGTCGCTGGTATTATCGGCACCTGTATGTTGGGTACACTATTTGTGCTTAGCCTCTATACAGCTTACCATTATTTTTTCTATACTGGTGAGTATACAGCTATGGGCGAGACCTTCAACGTAACTGATGGTCGTTTGGCAAATGGTACATACCCAACTGTTACAGTCTTCAACATTACATGGTTGAAGTTTACTGAGCTTTTGACATTCAATATTGGTTTCCGTCTTTCTCCAATCAGTGTGATGATGTTAATCGTCATTACTACTGTTAGCTTGATGGTTCACATCTATTCATTTGGCTATATGGCTGAACGAGATGAGAATTATAAGTTTGAGGAGTATGAGCATGGTTTCCAGCGTTTCTATGCCTACCTATCACTCTTTACGATGTCAATGCTTGGCCTTGTAGTGGCAACTAATATTTTCCAGATGTATTTGTTCTGGGAGTTGGTGGGTGTATGTTCATATCTCTTGATTGGATTCTATTATCCAAAGCATACTGCTGTACACGCCAGCAAGAAGGCATTTATTGTAACACGTTTTGCTGACTTGTTCTTCTTGATTGGTATTTTATTCTTCAGCTTCTATGTAGGAACATTCAACTATGATCTTAGTGTAAATCCAGGTCTTGCTGAGACACTGAATGGCTTGGCAACTAATCCAGAGTTAGCTTGGGTACTCCCAACAGCTCTCTTCTTGATGTTCATTGGTGGTGCTGGTAAGTCTGCGATGTTCCCATTGCATATCTGGTTGCCAGACGCTATGGAAGGTCCAACGCCAGTATCTGCATTGATTCACGCAGCTACGATGGTTGTTGCTGGTGTATTCCAGGTTGCATCATTGTTGCCTATCTATGTACAGTTCGGTGCACAGGAGCAACTCCACTGGATTGCTTGGATTGCAGCATTTACTGCTTTCTATGCCGCAGCAGTAGCTTGTGCTCAGCGTGACATTAAGCGTGGTTTGGCATTCTCAACCATTTCACAGATTGCTTATATGCTCGTTGCACTTGGTGTTTGCTTCTATGACAGTAAGCATGGTTCATTTAATAGTCCAGAGTATCTTCATCACGGAGGTCTCGGTTATATGGCAGCAATGTTCCACCTCTTCACTCATGCTATGTTTAAGGCATTGCTCTTCCTTTGCTCTGGTGCTATCATTGTTATCATTGGCAGCAACTTTAAGGAGTATATGGGAGGCTTGCACAAATACATGCCTATTACAAACATCTGTTTCTTGATTGGATGTTTAGCAATTGCAGGTATTCCTCCATTTGCAGGTTTCTTCTCAAAGGATGAGATTATCTCAGCATGTAATGCATTGCCAGGTGTAGAAGGACAGGCTTTGAAGTGGATTATGACACTCGTAGCTGGTATGACAGCATTCTATATGTTCCGTCTCTACTACGTAATCTTCTGGGGTGAGTCTTATTACGAGCAGGACCCAGAGAATCGTCGTCGTCCACAGGAAGTACCTTTCGTAATGTGGGGTCCATTGGTATTCCTCGCAATTATCTCTATCACTGCGGGTTGGATTCCATTTGGTCACTTTGTAAGTGCTAATGGTCTCAGCTATGATATCCATCTTGACTGGAGCATCGCTACAACCAGTATCATTGCAGCAGTTATCGGTATCGCTCTTGCAACTTGGATGTACATGGGCAAGAAGCAGCCTATTGCTGATGCTTTGCAGCGTACTTTCCCACGTTTGCACAAGGCTGCCCTCAACAGATTCTATATTGATAATGCATGGCAGTTCTTTACACACAAGATTGTATTCCGTTGCTTCTCTATTCCAATCGCATGGTTCGACCGCCACGTTATTGATGGTACGTTTAATTTCATGGCTTGGGGTACACAGGAGGCTGGTGAGTCTATTCGTTCATGGCAGAGTGGCGATGTTCGTCAGTATGCCGTATGGTTCATCACTGGTACTGTAGCATTAACATTAGTATTACTTTGCTTGATTTAAAGAAATGAGTTGGATATTAACTGTATTTGTAATTATCCCCGTCCTGATGCTTTTCGCCCTATGGGTAGCGAAGAATGATAATCAGGTACGCGGTGTGATGGTAGCTGGCTCTACGGCACTTTTGATAGGTGCAATCTGGCTGACTGTTTATTTCGTTCAGCAGCGCAACGCAGGTAATCATGATGCGATGCTGTTGACAAACTCCGTAATGTGGTTTAAGCCTTTAAATATTGCCTTCTCGGTAGGTGTAGATGGTATCTCTGTTGTAATGATTTTGCTTTCTGCAATCATTGTCTTCACTGGTACTTTTGCCAGCTGGCAGCTTGAACCAATGAAGAAGGAGTACTTCCTCTGGTTTGTACTCTTGTCTTCAGGTGTATTTGGCTTCTTTATCTCAACGGATATGTTCACCATGTTCATGTTCTATGAGGTAGCTCTTATTCCTATGTACCTCCTCATCGGTGTATGGGGTACTGGTCCAAAGGAGTACTCAGCAATGAAGCTTACTTTGATGTTGATGGGTGGTTCTGCTCTCTTGGTACTCGGTATTCTTGGTATCTATTACTTCAGTGGTGCTACCACAATGGATGTAATCGAGTTGGCACGTTTACACGCTATACCAAAGGATGTACAGAACATTTTCTTCCCATTGGTGTTCATTGGTTTCGGTGTACTTGGTGCATTGTTCCCATTCCATACATGGTCTCCTGATGGTCACGCTTCAGCTCCTACAGCAGTATCAATGCTTCACGCAGGTGTATTGATGAAGCTTGGTGGTTATGGTTGCTTGCGTATCGCTATGTTCCTTATGCCTGATGCTTTGGAGATGTGGGCGCCTGTATTCCTTGTGTTGACAACAATCTCTGTAGTATATGGTGCACTTTCAGCTTGTGTACAGACCGACTTGAAGTATATCAATGCTTATTCTTCAGTTTCACACTGTGGTATGGTACTCTTCGCTTTGGTTATGACTACACAGACAGCTATCACTGGTGCTATTCTCCAGATGCTTTCACACGGTTGATGACAGCCTTGTTCTTTGCATGTATCGGTATGATTTATCACCGTGCAGGAACACGTGATGTTCGTTACCTTGGTGGTCTTATGAAGGTTATCCCATTCTTGGCTGTATCTTATGTAGTAGCAGGTCTTGCTAACCTTGGTTTGCCAGGCTTCTCAGGCTTCGTTGCTGAGATGACAATCTTCGTAGGTTCATTCGAGAATGCAGGTACATTCCATCGTGTAGCAACAATCATTGCTTGTACAGCAATTGTAATCACAGCTGTCTACATCTTACGTGTGGTAGGAAAGATTCTCTTCCAGAAAATTCCAAATAAGAAGTTCTATGAGTTACATGATGCTACATGGGACGAGCGATTCGCTATCGGCTGTCTAATCTTCTGCGTTGCAGGTTTAGGTCTCTGCCCACTCTTCTTTGAGAATATGATTATGGATGCGGTTCATCCTATCTTTGATCACATTATCACATATATACCAAATTTGGGTAATCTTTAATAAACTGGCGAAATGAATTATAGTGATTTCTTTAAGATGATTCCGGAGGCAAGTCTTATTGCCATCCTGATTGTTTTGTTCGTTGCTGACTTTGCAACGGCAAAGACTGAAGAGCGCAAGTGGTTCAATCCGCTGGCTTCTGTACTCTTACTTCTGAACACCTTCGTGTGTCTTTATCCTATGGGCACACAGAGTCTGTTCGGTGGTATGTATGAAACAACACCTACTGTTGATGTGATGAAGGCAATCCTCTCTATGGGTACCTTTATTGTTGTTGTTCAGAGTCGTGTTTGGGCTGCAAAGAGTGGTAAAGAAGCTGAGTTTTATATGCTCATCGTTTCAACATTGCTCGGTATGTTCACCATGATGAGTGCAGGTAACTTCTTGATGTTCTTCCTTGGTCTTGAAATGGCATCTGTGCCTTTGGCATGTACTGTTGCCTTCGATATGTATCGCAAGAACTCTGCAGAGGGTGCAGCTAAGTTTATCTTGACAGCAACCTTCTCGAGTGGTGTAATGCTCTATGGTATCAGCTTCCTTTATGGACAGTTCGGTACACTTTACTTTGCTGATATTGCTACAAAGATGGAGGCAACTCCATTGGTAATTATGGGTCTCGTGTTCTTCTTTAGTGGTCTTGGTTTTAAGATTTCTCTTGTTCCATTCCACTTCTGGACAGCTGATACCTATCAAGGCGCACCAACAACCGTTACTGGTTATTTGAGTGTAATCTCAAAAGGTGCAGCAGCCTTCACATTGTTGAGTATTCTTTTCCATGTCTCGGTGGCATGATGGAGTATTGGCACGTGTTGCTGATGATTGTAGTTGTTCTTTCAATTACCATTGCCAACCTCTTTGCCGTACGTCAGAATGAATTGAAGCGTTTCATGGCTTTCAGTTCAATCTCTCAGGCTGGTTATATTATGTTGGCAGCAGTCGGTAATAATTGGGCAAACTCAGTAGCCGCTCTTAGCTATTACGTTTTGATTTATGTTGTAGCTAACATGGCAGTCTTCACAATCATCTCTGTTGTAGAGCAGAACAATGGTGGTAAGACGAATATTGATGATTACAATGGTTTCTATCAAACCAACCCACGACTGAGCTTCTTGATGACCTTAGCGATGTTCTCACTCGGTGGTATTCCTCCGTTTGCAGGTATGTTCTCTAAGTTCTTCATCTTCATGTCAGGTGTTAATGGTGCTGACATCAATACCACAATGGGAGCATGGGCTTACGGCGTTGTATTCATCGCATTGCTCAACACTGTTATCTCACTCTACTACTATCTTAAGATTGTAAAGGCAATGTACATTGTTCGTACAGACAACCCATTGCCAACCTTCAAGAGTGATTGTAACACTAAGTTTGCGTTGGCTGTTTGCATGGCAGGTATTCTCCTCTTTGGTGTATGCAGCTTTGTATATGAGTGGATTGCAGCAGCAGTTTAATAGGCAACAGACTTATTAAATAAGTATATAAATTGCCCAAGGGTTTCGGTAAATCCTTGGGCAATTTTTTGTTGATTATGGCTTTTGATGGGTAAGAGATGATACCGCTTTCTGTATCAGTAAGTCATTAATCTCTTATTATATGATTATTATAATACCCTTTTCCTCTCATCTTTTTCTGATGTATTATTATTTAGCACATATCGTGTTTGTGCCCAGCACGTGTTGTGCTGATAGTAAGCACCAATGGTGCTGAGTGCAAATTAGCTTGCAATAGGTTATCAATTGCTCATAAAAAAATGTTTACAAACATATAGTCTTATAAGCTTCAAAAAGTAAATATAATCTTATCTTTTTATCAGTATGATAACTATCAGACTATCATAGGATTATAAAGGTGGTTTTAGTAAAAGACGCTTTGTTGGAGTCTGAAAGGGCGTTAATAAGAGTTCAAAAGGGCATCTTTTTGCAAGCTAACTAAGCATCTTTTTGGGAGGCAAACGGTCCTCTCTTAAAATGTAGTTGCGATTTTATGTTTACAAAGAAAATGCCTGCATTGCAAAGACAGATAAGATACTCAACAATAAAACAAAATATGTTTATTCTCTCATGACTGATTGGGGTTAAACAAA
>BNJS01003482.1_pt1 | contig 72520 bp, 107 predicted proteins | sample 8540461 | NCBI WGS metagenome assembly BNJS01 (sample SAMD00202454, study PRJDB9452) | human saliva metagenome | isolation source: human saliva | place: Japan
ATGGACGTGGTACCGATGACGGCCTGACAGGCGCAGACCGCGACTTGCGAAAGGTGGAGAAAAACAACGCCCACCGCTTCGACAACATCACGACCAACAACAAAACTGTGCCGTGTCAAACAGACGGCATTCGCGTAACCTTTGAAGGCGAAAGCACCGAAAGAGCCGCAACGCCACGACTTGGTGCTGGTGGCCGCCAGGCCGTGCCGAACGGCAACTCTGTCCGCCAGTGCCGCGTGGCCACCGAACGCGGCTTCATCAGAAGTGGACAAACAATGCGCACCAACGTGCCGCACATCTACGCCATCGGCGACGTGGTCGGCCAACCCATGCTGGCGCACAAGCCGTGCACGAAGGCCACGCGTGGCTGCCGAAAACTGCGCCGGCCACAAAGCTTTTGCTTCTTGACGCGTCGCGTGATTCCGGGCGTGGCCTCATACCGACCCCGAAGTGGTTTGGGTAGGCGTTACCGAAGAAATCGCCAAACGCGCGACGGGCATCAAAAATCACCAAAGCCGCATGTTCGTACGGGTTGCCAGCGCGCGCGCTATCGCCACGGCCGCGACGAAGGCTTCACCGTTGACGCTCGACGCTGAAAGCGTGGCCGACTATCGGCGGCGGTATCGTCAGGCGCAGCGCACTGCAAGGCGGACATGCTGATCGCGAAATCTACCGGCGATCGAGATGGGCTGTGATGCGGATCCGACATCGGTAAACCATCCATCCGCACCTGACCACGCGCAAAGCATCGGCATGGCGGCGGAAGTGGCCAACGGCACTGCACCGACTTTGCCGCCGCAAAAGAAAAAGAAATACCGTAGTAAACACGCGCCGCCTGAATGCCCCATCCGGAGCCAGACGGCCTTCCGTATTGCGGCAGGCTATCGACTGGCTAGAATCGCGCATTCCAACACCGGTACAGCATCATGACTACACTATTTTCGCAACGCGGCGTCGTATCTTCACTCGGAAAAGGTATCGCCGCCGCTTCTATTGCCGTACCATCCTCGAATCGCGCGGTTTGAACGTGACCATGCTCAAGCTCGACCCTTATCAACGTCGGACCCCGGCACCGACGAGCCCGTTTCCAGCACGGCGAAGTGTTCGTGACCGACGACGGCGCGGAAACCGACCCGGACTTGGGACACTACGAACGTTTCATCAACGCCACGCATGACCCGCCGCAAATATCTGCATCGCAGGTGCGCGAAAACGTCATCGCCAAAGAACGCCGTCGCGTGGCGACTACCTCGGCGGCACGGTTCAAGTCATCCCGCAACATTACCGACGAAATCAAACGCCGCATCCGGCGTAGGCGCGGCGGGTTACGATGCCGCATCGTCGGAAATCGGCGGCACGGTCGGCGACATTGAATCGCCGCCGTGGAGGCCATCCGGTCAGATGCGCAGCCAGTTGGGACGCAACAACACCCTGTTTGCCCACTTGAGCTACGTCCCCTGCCAACGCCGCCGCCGCCGCCGGCGAAATCAAAACCAAGCCGACCCAGCATACCGTTAGCAAATGCTGGAGCATCGCCTGCAGCCCGGACATTCCTGATTTGCCGCATGGACAGGGAACCATGCCGGCAGACGAACGCCGCAAAATCGCCCTGTTCTGCAACGTGGAAGAGCGCGCGCGATTGTGGGCAGCTACGACGTGCACAGCATCTACGACGCTGGAAATGCTGCACTGACCAAGCGCACTCGACAACATCATTACGGAGCAGGCTTTCGCAGCTGAACGTGCAGCAGGCGGATTTGACCGCGTGGATCTGCCCATGCTATCAAAAATCCGAAACACACCGTCGTAGCCCGCCATGATCGGCAAGATACGCCGTCGATTTGACCGGAATCCTAGCAATCGCTGATCGAAGCGTGAGACACGCAGGCATCCACACCGAAAACCGACGTCACCGGACTACCGTCGACAGCGAAAAAGCACGAGAAAACGACGGCGACGTAGGCCGTGCTGCCAAAGACATGCGACGCCATCCTCGTTCCCCGGCGGTTTCGGCGTGCGCGCGTGCGGAAGGCAAAACTCGCATCTGCCGCGCGCTATGCCCGTGAAAACAATACGCCATCTCGGCATTCGCCTCAGGGCATGCAGATCGCGCTGATCGAATACGCCGCCCGCGACGTCGCAGGCTATCCGAAACGCGCTAACTCCACCGGAGTTCGACATCAAAATGCGCATGCACGGTCGTCGCCGACTGACAGCCGGCAAAACGGCCGGACGGCAGCGTCGAAACCCGCGACGAATCCGCCGATTTGGCGGCACCATGCGTTTGGGCGCGCAAGAGGTCGAATTGAGCAGGCAGCCTCGCCGCCAAAATCTCACGGCAGCGAACATGATTCGCGAGCGCCACCGCCACCGCTACGAAGTCAACAACAACTATGCAAACGCGCTTGAGAAAAGGCGTGGGTTGCTCATCGGCGGCGTATCTCGCCGGACGCGAACGCCCGCTGAAAACCATCGAGACGCCGAAACCACCCGGTTCTTCGCCTGCCAGTTCCACCCCGAGTTCACTTCCAACCCGCGCGCAAAGCGCCACCCGTTGTCTGGCACAGCCTCTCATCAAAGCCGCACCACAACTGTAAGAATCAATAGCAACACCAGAACTCCAGGCCGTCTGAAAAATTCAGACGGCCTTATCGGCCACTCATGCGTCTAATATATGTGCAAAAGTTTTGATGAGTGTAAGCAGAGATATAAACTGGCTTGCTTCCGACGATATAGGATGAAAAAGCATTTGTGCACATCTCGTTATTTAAAACAGACGCTTTCCCTCAATCAACCACATTTCTTCTCCTGCCTTTATGATGGAGACCTCTGCCGTTTTAGCAGCCTGCTATATTTATTCAACATTCGTATTCAGCCTCGGGATGAGCGTATTGTCTTACACACACACAATAAATAACAAATATCATTTATAATGAACGGGCATAAGCAAAACAGTACAATTTTAACTTTTTATTTGCAACCCATCTGAGGAATCATCACACGTCTCATGAAAATTGCCTTCCCTCCCACTCCCTCGCGTTTTATAACCTTGAGACAGCATGCAGTTTCCTGCCCATGCAAACAATGTCGAATCCAGCATCGGAAACGCATGGTGCATTACCCAGCGTGACCGTCAGCGTGTCTGATTTATCTACTCACCGTATCTGCACACAAAAATTCGACGAGTCCACGGCCACCGACACATGAAAGACGTTTTATTCAACGAACCGTCAGTCAGTCTCCGGTAAAACGAATGGCACTGCACGGATGACCATCCGAGGCATGAAAGCAAGATCAGATTGACGCGAAGTAGATGGTCACATACTCGGATGTACCCAATTGTTCCAACACTATAACGGCAGATTCTTTCGCTTTGACCCGGCATTGGTAAAAGTAATCGGCGTGCAAAAGGCACCGGCTCGGCGTCGGCAGGCATCGGTGCAAATTCAGCGCACGTGGCGGAGACGGTAGATGCCAAAGACTGTTGCGTGAGGGCAAAAATATCGGTTTCAAACTGAACGCGGGTTTTCACAAAGCGACACAGTCATGATTCTCGGCCTACGGACAAGCCGGCGGTTTTGATGCCTTATTTGCCGCCATCAATCAATAAACGGGACTATAAGCCGGGCAAAGGCTATAAAGGGTCTGATGGCAGTGCGAAACCGTGCATAACAGGCGCACCTGGTCATGTTGTTAGGAAAAATCAGTTATAACTTTTAATGAAAACCACCGTTTGATTTTTGAGCCATCGGCAGGGAGAAAACCCACGGTACACGAGGGCTTTGGTGAAGAATTTGATTTTTCCCGATCAGCAAAACACGTGCCGGAACGGCCCCATCTCACCGCCCGGATGGAACCTGCGAACCAATACGGACAACAATGCCCCCGCTACCGCACGCTGACCCACAACACCACCACCAATCTGGGGAAATACCGCGGTGCTGATATGGGATTCATCAGCAAAGCCAAGGCCAACGTTATTTTGAAGAATGTAACGCGACGAAGCATCGACAAGCAATATGAACTGGATGCAAAACCCGCACGACGGGCAAACGTGAATCTCGACAGCCGCCTGTTCGACAAGCATACCTTTGAAATACGGCCTTAACTGGCGGCATCAAAAAGTATCCCGAAAGAATTGGGCAACGGGCGAGCAACGAGAAAAACCGATACCGGACTTTTATTTGAAGGCATTTGGGATATAGAGCCCGTAACGCCGACTACCGGCCTGCGCTACGACATCATTTCGGCGTCACTTTTCAGACTACTCGTAAAATCACTGGCAGTAATATCATCCCAGTACGTGCGATTTCGACATCACACCCCGAATTATCCGTCAATGCCAGTTTGAACTATGCCACCCGAAGCCCGCGCTCGACCGAAGTTGCTCTTGTCGGGAGGAAGCGTCCGCCGTGCTGCCGATAAACCCGAAAGCCGAAAAATCCCGTAATGCGAAGTCGGCATCAAATACAATTCGAATCAGGCCTGGTCTCGTCAATGCCTCATATTTCAACCAAGAAATCAAAGATATTCAAGCGTTGTTCGCAACGGCATTTACTATAACGGCGGCACATTGAAAAACAGTGGTTACGAAGCGTCTAACCGCTTACAGTATGTCCGGTTTGACGGCACGGGTCGGCTCGTCGCATAACAAAACCGAAATTGGATGGCGAGCCCTCGACCCTATCGTTACGGCTATTCCAATGGGCAGGACTTGGACCGCCGGCCTCCCTATCGGTTTGACAACCCGAATCTCGAACTCGGCTGGCGCGGACGCGACGTACAACGTTCAAAGTTATGACACCAACACTGACCAACGCGGATCCGGCGGCAGCAATGTCAACCGCCCTGGTTACGGTGTAACGATATTTACGCTAACTGAAACCGACGGGCAAAGATGATTTGAACATCAACTTATCCGTCAATAACGTCGGCAACAAACCCTATAAACCGCACAGCCAACGGAGCAGTGCTCAATTAATCTGTTTTCCCTGCCGGAAACTCTACGAGATTTCCGCTGGCGTAAATTACCGTTTCTAAGAACGTATTCCAGATACTGTAAAGAGACAGGCTGTCTCGAAACAACAAAACTGCACCTTGAAGCCGGAGTTATCCCAGGCCGAAAGGTGCAGTATCAACAAAATATGGCGGTATAGCCAGGTTGGTCGCCGCTTTAAGAATCCGCTTCCATTCACTACCGCAGCAAGCCTTGTATTTTACCGCCTCGCAAGGGCAAGGGTCGTCAGTACGATTTTTCACCTTCGGCGGATGGTTTGCGGTTTGTTGATGACCGCCCGCCAATAGACAAAAATATCGCGTACGGCGTAAGGGACTTCGTTTTGCAATCCGTTGATTTCCCTGCCGACTCAGATTGACAAAATATCGTCGTCATCATAAATGCCGCCCCAAAAGCCATGATCGGGTAAAACAGATCTCGAATTCCTCATCGTCACTTCGCGGCAAAACCAATCTGTCTGAGTATTGTCCAACGCATAAAGATAGGCGTTGCACCAGGAAAATAGTCGGTTCGCCGTTTTCATCTTCATACAACGGCAATTCTGGGAGCTGCTTTGTCTTTCAAATTCGCCTTAATTCCTCCGCCCACTGTAAAACGGTTTCTTTTGATGCGTTCGCGTTGCACCGCATCGATGGCGGCATCACCGATTACGGCATCAATGACGCATCGGCATCGTCCGCTATTTCCATCGGGGCCGGACACAGCGTCGTCAGATAGGCGTGACTTTCGCGCAGCGCATCGCGCTGCCGTCTTCGGCATACACCGAGGATTTCTTCAATGATTTCGATTGTTGCCAGAGACATATTGATTTTCATGTTTGGACAAGCGCGCATTATTTCTTTACTAAATCGGTATTCAGCACACACTTTGGCTCTTATAATTCTGCCCGTGCGTGTCACACCGCAAATGAGCAATGTTTCCTGCACACACACACATCCTTCCCAAAATTGCCGCCCTTTCTCCGGAGCATTGGGCTGATTTTCAGTCAGCTGTTCGTCTCCGGAATTACGTCCGCCCCGCTGGAACGCAGTTTCCGACAAAGCTCCTGCGGTTGGTCGAGGCAGGCATCGTTGGCTGCCCCACCGCGGCCATGTGGTGGTTGTCTGAGTGCTGCTGAAACGCGACACGTGGAAACGCTCCGCCTACTCTCGGCTTTGCTCGCACATCGGCAAAACGGATTTCTTTGTGCCTGGAAGCTGATGTGTGATTTTCCGCCATTGCGTTGTCGGCATGGAACTTCACCGTTCTTCTTTCTTCCTCCCGTGTGGCGCGCTCCGCCCGCTGCCGCTGGCCGCCAACCGATGATTGCGACCGATTACTCGTGCCGGATTATGTTGCCGCCTTGCCCGGCAGCCGGGAGAGCGACCGCTTGGAACGTACTTTTATCGGCGCGTATTGCGGGTATTGTCCCGTTGTCGATTTCAGCATCGACGACATCATCACCACTGGATGGAAATCTAATCTTCTCCGTCGGCCCGTCAGTAGCTGCGCTGTGTGTGAGCACGTCGCACGGGCACTTTCTGTGATAGGCATCATCCTGATTAATGCGGCTGGCATGTACGGGTTGATTCGTGCAAAACCGCTGATGGTCTGAATACGGCTCGATTTGAGCGCAGGGCATTATGCTGCCGAACATCGTGCGCGTCGTCGCTGGTCGTTTTGATCGGTGTTAATCGCCCCGTGCCGCTGGTGGGAACTTCGATTTGACCGTATTGCTGCCGGTTCGGCGGCGCGCTCGGCGTCGGCATCGGCTCGGCACAGCAAAGTCGCCAGCAACCACATATCGGGCTGATTTTTGGCAGACCGTTCCATCCGCTGGCCCAGCGACCGGTTGACGTGTCACAACTTCACAGGCTATGCTCACCAAAATCACTTCGCCGCTTGCCGTTCTCCGCAGCCCGCGCAGGACCGGAGCACTGATTCCGAACGAAACCTTCATCAACCGATATGGCAGATTAACGAATCTCTATACCGCGAGTGCCCTGCAGCAAAACCCTCAACATCCAGGTTTTTCTACGATCTCGGACATATGCAGCGCGCCATGGAGATTATGAGGATTGAAGCGCGGCTTTCGCGCCAGGAGCGTATCGATGCCGGGCGATCCGCCGAAAGCCTATTTAATCGGCTTCTGGTTCGACGGTATCGATTTGCGGCTGGGCTTTTGGGTGAAAGATCCCGAAAACGGTTTTCGGCCTTTTTCCGCCATCCTGCTCGAAATCTGGCAGCGTTTTTAACGAAGGGCGGCATCCTTCCCCTTCCCTCAGCGCGAAGTACGGATTCTGAACGAAGCCCCGATACCGCCCGATCAGCAAAAACTTTCCGCCGCAGGCAAAACAGGCGGCCGCCGATACCCGCTCGCACGAAAGCGCCATGGCAGAGGAAGGCGACAAGATGCCGTCTGAAAAGAAGAAAACGCCGAAACGGCCTGTTTCGGTATTGCGATTTTGCACGACGTGCGTCGCGGCTGCGCCCCGTTGCTCGAGCGCGCCGACCGGCCCGAAGCTTCTGGCAATCGGTTACCGGCAGCTTTGGAAGCGGGCGAAACACGCCCGGGCCGCCTTTGGCGCGAAGTGGCGGAAGAACCGGTATCCGCCTGCCGGACGACTTTACACGATTGGCACCTGTTACAGCGGCGTTTCACATGAAACGCACTCCGGCACTGGCGGCACTCGCTAATGCCGACGGTGTAACGCATAACACGGAATTTTCTTTTTCCGCCCGCATCCCGCGCGAAAGCCCGCTGACATTGTCGGAACATACGGCATACCGCTGGCTGCAGTGCCGGCGGCGGAGTGCGGCAGAACAGGCATTCTCCCGTCCAACCGCGAAGCCCCGCTGCGGCTTTGCAGAGTGCTCGTCGAAAGCGGACAGCCGCCATAGGCTCACTTTCGTTCGGCCGCATTTCGCTCCGCCTGCCGAGCTTTGAGGTGATTAAATTTAAACCAGTATGCTGTCTCGCCTTCGCCGTACCATCTCGTACCGTCTGCGGCTTCGTCGCCTTGTCCCGATTTAAATTTAATCCACTATAAGCTTTTTATCGGTTTACATGAAAGCGCTGTGTCTGAAAACCACCGCCCTTGATTGCGGTCACAGACGGCCTTTCCGTATATCCGCCATGCGATTAACGGTAAACCCTCCTTCATGTCGCTCAACCAGCCGTCGGGTGCCTGGCACTGAGTGGTCGCGGTGGGTCCAATGGATGACGCCGCCCCGCCCGCTCCAGCTCAGTGGCCCGCCGTAAAAGCAACCCTTGTCGCCTCTCGTTCCTTGATTTTGGGGAGCCGTCGATATTGTGCGCGACCAAAACGGTCTCGCCCGCTGTTTAAGCGCAGTATTAAACCGCTGGTGCCGCGAAACCTTTATCGTCGTCCGGTAAAACCTTCGTACACTCAATCGCGTCGTCTTCGATTTGGAAAATCGCTTTCGCGCCTTTCGAAGCGCCGCCCGAAGGCGGCCGTCGCTGCCTGAGGATGAAGTTTCGCGTTGACGGAAGATGTGGCGTGTCGGGGAGGCGGGCTGGATTAAACGGTAGTGCCCGCCTCGCCGTGTCCGTCGAAAAGTACACAAGGCACCCGCCGCGGCGATCAGCAAAACCGCAATACGTCTTTCATTTCAGACGGCCTCATCTTTCTGCGGAATGCGCGAAATGCGACTCGTCAACCGCAATTGTTTTTCCACGGCGGCGGGCAGCGGCCGGTCGGAAACACCTTTCGTCAAACTCCGCGATGGCGGCCACGCGCACCGTTGCAGCGGTACGGCCGGTTTGATTGGTGCCCGACCGGAGAGATAACGTGTCCGCGCGTTCTGCGTCATGGCCCGCATCACGCCGACTTCTTTAAAATCAAAACTAGCAGCGAGCCGTCGGCTTCGATGGACGACGAACCGAGAACGGCATAATCGGCTTTAAACTGATTGATGAAATCCACCGTCGCCACGTGCCCGTAATGCGCCGCGCCGTCCAACCGGCCGGACCACGCCCGGATGTGATGATGACGGTGTAGTCGCTGCGGCCAGACGCCAAGGCGTCACATGGACGCTGTTGGTGATGATGCGCGCGTTGCGGTGATTTTAATCGCGCAACGCCGCCACAGCTTTCCATGCTGCCCCTGATGCGCATGGCAAACAGGCTGGAGCAGTCGGGAATTTCTGCCGCAATCAAACCGGCGAGGCGCTCACTTCTGCTGCCGTGCGTAGCAGGTAGGGCGCCGCCCAGCGCGGCATCACCCAGCCGCCCCGCCGTGACAGCGTTGCAGCAGGCCGTCTGCGCACAGCCCGCCGGATGTCGCGGCGGCTATGGTTTGCGGCGTAACATCCACCCGGAGTACAAAGCCCTCACCGGCATAAAACCGCGCTCCCGCACCAAACGGATGATCATGGCGTTGGCGCTAGGTGTCTCATATATTTTACCCTGCTGGCAATGGAAAACCCGACCGGATGTAATCCGACGGTAAAAAGGTCGGATGATAACAGCACCGCCAATCAGGAAGATAAGATCAAAACCGCCTCTACCCGCTCCCTTTCACACCCGATGTTGTTGGAATTCTGCAGAATGCCGGTCTCGTTCCCCTGCCGCCCGAATCGCGGACAGAGGCTTTTGCACGCTGTTTTCACAAACTTGAGGCCGCCCGGAGCCGTCCCGGACAGCCCCTGTCTCTACTCTTTTGCAACCGCTTTTACCGTTCAGCTATCAAGCCGCTTTTGCGTGGTAGTGCCGCGTGCGTGTTCTTTGCGCCGTCGCTACGAAGGCGGATACGCGTTGCTCAGGTAGCCGACGACGCGGCGCCGTGGTCGATGTCGCGCGAACCGCAGGCGGAACAGTGGCGTGGTGGGTGCGTTTGTCGATGTGGCCGCATTCGTTGCAGATGGTGACAGCTAACGTTCACGCAGGCGTAGGTGCAGCCGGTTTGCGCAGCGATGTCCAAGAGCGAGCGGTAGCGCCGGATTCGGGCAGGGCTTCGTCGAGGTTCAGGTGCAGCGCGGAGCCGCCGTCGAGCCGTAGTCCACCAGTTCTTTGCCGTGCAGCAGGAATTTGATCGAGCGCGTTGATTTCTTCGACTTTCGACGACGTAGACAGGAGTCGCAGACATCTGTGGCTGACTTTGTGGTCGTCGGCTTTGTCCCATTTGGCGTCACGCCGAGGTTTTCGGCGGGACAAACTCGCATGAACTTCACGCCGCAGTGTTTGCATGGCGGCTTGGTGGTACTTCGGAAATATGGTTTTCAGACGGCTCCTGGACGAAAGTTGGATGCAGTCGTCGTTGTAGCCGACTCGTGATGCCCTTGCGATCTCGGCGGCTTCCGGCCATGCCGTTGATGCCGATGGTAGAGGAACTGTTTGTCCAGCGTGATGAAAGCGGCATCGTAAACGGCAGCATTCCGGCGGCTTGGTATTCTTCCATCAGTTTGCGGTAGGCGGCTGGTATTTATGGATTCGCCCACTTCGGCGGCAAGGTCGCGCCCGTCTTGTCCAGCCGGTTCATGTTGATGGTGATGACGTCGATGGAACCGGTCGCCACGCCGCCCGCGCCGAGGGTGTAGCGGAAGGTGCGGTCTCGATGGCGTTGCAGCAGGCGGCAGCAGGAAGCCAACGAGTCGGGATTGTCGCGGAAAAGATAGACGAAGAAGCGAATTCGCGTTCTCCGCCAACTTCCTTTTTCGCCATATTTCGTCGGCGAAACACGGTGTTCTTTGCATTTGCCGCCGTCGGTCAGCATCGCAGCGGTCACGACGGGAAAGAGTCAAACGGCTGGTGCGTTCTCTCGATTGAAACCATTTGAGGAAGAAAGTCTGACGCTTTCGCCACGCTCGCCCATCGGTGCTTGCTGAAATCGAAAGACGAAATCGCCGAACATCGCGTCGAAATAGTATTGATCGTAAACGAAATATTCCAAAATACGCTCTGATAGCCGACGCTGGCGCGGCGGCGGCTGGTTGATGCTGTACACCACCCGCCGCATGCGGTTGGCGACTTTTCGCTGGGCGACCTTTCAAACACTGTCGCTTTTGTCTTGCGGGCGAAGCAGCGAGGCCAGGTCAAAATGCCACTGTCGCCACCGCATCCGGCAACCGCGCTGATGGCAAAACGAGCTGCTGATAAACGAGACCGCAAAACGATGCCAGATGCTGCGGCGCCTTTGACTCGCCGCCGAGCTTTGCTTGACCCGTCGAGCAGGAATGGGATACAGTGCAACCTGACACACACATAGCGCTTTGCAGGCTGGCTCTCGTCGTGCGCACATAAACTGCAAGTGCGCCTCAATCTGGCGGATGTATTCGTCGGCAACGGGATTGGTCGGTATTTCGGCGATCTTCATGGCATGACACTTGGGCGCGGTTAATCCGCACGAAAAGTCTCTTTCATGATTTCCGCCTCCATCGTGGCGATGTCTGGGTAACGTGGCTGTTGGCGTCCATTTTCGAGACCGCCCGCCGCGTTTTGGCGCGCGATGTAGTCGTGCATGAATTGCAGTTTGCCGTTTAACCGTTCGGGATGCAGCCGAATCATGCAGCACCCTCCTGCGTGTGGTTGGATAGCCTCAGGCCGTCTGAAACAGCGTACTGCCTGCGGCTGGAGTTGCTGTAATCGATGATTTTGCGCGGGTTTGTCTCTTGATAAAACAAGCGGTTCGCAACACCGCCCGGTGCGCAACCGATAAACTTCTGATTGGTTGTCGGGCCGTCCGAGCCGCCCAGCTCCATTCGCCAGCGGCCGGTTTTCAGACACGTCAGATAAGGCAGGACGCCGTCTGAAACCGCCTCCAGCTCCTCACGCTCCAAACCGGTGTGTACAAACAGGCTTTCAAACCCGCCTGCGTCACGATGCCCGACATTTTCTGCAAGCGGCTTCCGGCTGCCATTCGCCCATAAACAACACGCAGCTAATCAGCCAAGCGAGCAGCGTTTCAGACGGCCCCTCAAATAACCGTGTCAATTCCGTGCCGATACCTTCTTTTCCCACGCATCGGCGCTGTGGCAGCCTTTGCACAGCGCAGCGGGCAAGCCGGAAAACAGAAACGCCAGCGACACTTCGCCCGGCAATCTCCTGCCACGACGGTGCCTGATTGTGAATTTCGAACATCTTTCATGGTCCCTGGAAATACTAGATATAGTATTTTTATACACTCATTCTAATACCATACTCCAGTATTCTATCGACAGGTTTTGCTTATCTGCAAATCATGCCACTTGCAAAATTTACACTCGCTTATTTTTATTGGAATATCGTCACCATTTTCATAAGTTTCCCGGCAACACTTTGGAACACGTCGAAAAACAGGGTTTGCGATGGAAACCCATTTCATCGGATACACGGGAACAGAATGATGGAATCGAAAAACAAGAGGCTGCCCGGACAACAGGCCGATCTGAGAAACACAACTGACCAAGAACGTTTGCAGGGCTGGCGGGAAATCTGTGCGTGCTAGCATTTGAGCGAATTCGCCCTCAGCACCAAACTCAACGGAGAAGCCCATACGAAGAAGGTTAGAAGCAAGCGATGGTGGCCGAATTGTTTCGGACGCCAACGGAAATGAGATATGACGCGCAGCCGCCATCCGCAAACGGATCCAGCCTGCAGGTTTTCTGCAACGGCAGCCCGTAAGGAAATAACACGAAATTACAATGAAAAAGGAAAAATACGATGTTATTGGAGCAATATTGAAACCGTCTCCCCGCGGCAACGTCGTCCGCCATTTGGGATTGGTCCAGTGTTCGACCGCGCGCCAAACACGTCGCCGGGATTTTGGCGCGGGCTTGAAAACCTGTTGGCGGCGAACTGAAAGGGCTACACCGGCTAAACGAAGCCTGCGGTGAGGAGGCGACGGGTTCGTGCAGGATCGAACAGGCGCGTTGCGGCCGGGCCAATGCCGTGGTAAATGTGCGTCACCGCATCCGTAGCGGCAGGCTGCCGAAATTCCTTTGCTCACGCACGGCTGTGGTTTTGAACAGGAGGCGGCGACGATCGAACGACAACGATGAGCTCTCCGTCATCCTGTTGCTGCTGCACCTGTGGCCGGCAGGCGGCTGCTGATTATCACGTACGCTTCACACGCGCATCGAGCGGAAAGCATGGCGCCGATATCGAGGCGCGGAAAGCTGCGCTGCGGCATATCATGCGTGATTGCAGTACCGCCGCAGGATTTCAGCGGCGGGAATTGGTTTATGCGGGAGTTAGGTTTCCAGCGATTATTTCCCGCCGTGGGCTGGCAGCGTTCCGCAATCTTTTTCGGCGGCAACATCCGCCGCTAGCGAAACTCTGTCTCAGAGCCGCGCACTGGCGTGAAGCCGCACCGCTGCGCTTCTGCAAAAGAACAGGCCGCAGCGTAAAGGGCAAATGCCGTGTTGAACTTCAAATTGAAACGGGCTTCTTTGAGGCAATATCCACTCAGCCGCAGCAAGGCGGTGCAGTCGGTACGTGCTGAAGTTGGTACCACGGCACGGCAGGACGGCCGTCTCAGCCAGCTCAACCCGCATCACGATGGTAGCATCAAAAGGCCGTCTGATTTTCGACGGCCTTTTTATTGTTTCAAACCAAATTACAGGGCATCTTTCAAAGATTTGCCGGCACGGAATTTCGGCGTTTTGGCTGCAGCAATGGTCAGCGGCTCGCCGGTTTTGAGGGTTGCGGCCTTTGACGCTCGGCACGTCTCACCACGTAGAAAGAACCGAAACCGACCAGAGTTACGGTATCGCCTTTTTCAGGGCTTCGTAATGGCATTAGACCATACCTGTCCAATGCTTTGGCGGCTGCGAGCTTTAGAAATGTCGGCTCTTTGAGCCATTGTTTCGATCAATCTCAGACCTGTTCACGGTTAAGTCCTTTCTGTCGTCTAAAATAAAGTGATTCCAAAACAAACCCTGCTTTTGAACATGGATTGCTTATGGCGCGCCTTTATAGCAAGGCTGAATTTGCCGCGTCAAGGCAAAAGCACGAACGGGCGGGCTTTATCAGCCACCTGCCCGCCGCCGGTGCGTTTTGCAACACAATGCAACCGGACTCAGTGTTTAGCGGACTTTTACGGGCTTGACTTTGGCTTTGAAACCGCCCCACTTGTCTCGCTATTACGGCGTTTTTCGCGCTGTTTTCAGGGCTCGGATATTCCAAACCCAACGCCAAAACTTCGTCTATCCATTTCACGGATGAATCGTCAGACCTTCCTTCACATTGGCCGGAATTTCTCCAGTCCTTCACACGTGCCCTGCGGTATCAAAACATGTTTGATACCGCCGCGCAAAGCCGCCAGCAGTTTTTCCTTCAAACCGCCGATGGGCAGCACTTCGCCACGCAGCGTAATCTCCCGGTCAGGGCCACATCGGCACGCACGGGAATATTGGCGAATGCGGAAACCATCGCCAAAGTCATGCGTCGATGCTCCGCTGGGCCGTCTTTTCGGCGTCGCAACTTCGGGAACAGTGGATATGGATGTCGCGTTTTCATAAAAAGTCGGCGCAAGGCCGAATCCGTCTGCACGGGAGCGAACGACACTCCACGCGGCGGTAATCGATTCCTGCATCACGTCGCCCAGTTTGCCCGTGTGCGGACAATACGTCTTTGCCTTTCAAAGCCACGGCTTCGATGGTCAGTAGTTCGCCTCCCGACTTCCGTCCAGGCACAGGCCGGTAACCTCGTCCGACCCGGTTTTCACTTTCGGCCACACCGAAATCGAAATGGCGTCACACCGAGATAATCAGACAGATTTTCAGCATTGACGACGATGGCTTTTGGTTTGTTCGTGTTTTCGCTTGTCCCGCGTCTTCCGCCAATTGCTGCGGCCATGCACACCTTTGCGGCAAATTTTGGCGATTTCGCGGTCCAGAGACCGCACGCCTGCTTCACGGGTGTAGTAGCGCACGATGTCGCGCACGGCTTCTTCGCTCAACTGTGCTTCGCCTTCGCGCACACCGTTGCGCTCCATCTGCTTTGGGAACCAGATACCGCATGGCGATACTGACTCATCTTCGTGTAGCCCGACAGGCGAATGATTTTGACTACGGTCGAGCAAGCGCCGGCGGAATATTCATGCTGTTTGACGTGGCGATGAAAGTACATCGCTCAAATCGTAATCGACTTCGACAAAATGATCGGCGAAAGCGAATGATTTTTGTTCGGGATCGAGCACTCCAGCAGCGCGCGCTGGACAGGATCGCCGCGGAAATCGTTGCTGAGTTTGTCGATTTCATCGGAGCAGGAACAGCGGGTTCTTTGCACACCGGCCTTAATCATGCCCTGAATGATTTTTGCCCGGCATCGAACCGATATAGGTACGGCGGTGGCCGCGGATTTCGCTTTCATCCTTACGCCGCCCAGAGCCATGCGGACATACTTTGCCGCCCGTCGCTTTGGCGATGGACGTGGCCTAGCGATGTTTTGCCCGACACCCGGAGGGCCGACGACACAAAATCGGCCCTTTGAGTTTGTCGCTGCGCTTTTTGCACGAGCCAGATATTCCAAGATGCGCTCTTTTCACTTTTTCCAAAGCCGTAATGGTCGGCATTCAGCACCAAATCGGCTTTGGCAATATCTTTGATCACGCGGGTCTTTTTCTTCCACGGCAATTCGACAGCGTGTCGATATAGTTCCGCACCACGGTCGATTCCGCCGACATCGGCGGCATCATTTCTCAATCAACTCCGACAAAGCGCTTGTCTTCCGCTTCTTGCTCATGCCTGCGGCTTTGATGTCGGCGTTTCCGCTTGTCCAGCTCGGCACGTTCGTCTTCCCTCGCCCAATTCCTTATGGATGGCTTTAACCCGCTCGTTCAAGTAATACTGCGCTGATTTTTCCATTTGCCGCTTCGACACGGCCGCGGGATGCGTTTTTTCCACTCTGCAGGATATCGAGTTCGGCATCGTGCTGGCTCGAGCAGGAATTCCATCCGTTCGGCCACATCGACCGTTTATCCGAAAACCACTTGGCGCGACTCCAGTTTCAACTGCAATGATGCGGCGATGGTGTCGGTCAGACGGCTGTTGTCCTCAATTCCGGAAATCGTGCCCAACACTTCCGCCGGAATCTTTTTGTTCAGCTTGGCAAACTGGTCGAATCTCATTCAACAACGTGCGGCGCAACGCTCCATATCCCGATCCGTCGGAAACTTCTTCGACTTCTTCCACATGGGCGAAAGAAATAATCGCCGGCGTTTTTCCACCGATCAGCGCACGGGCGCGGCGGATGCCTTCCACCAACACCTTTACTGTGCCGTCAGGAAAGTTTCAACACCTGCAGGATGTTGGCCACCGTCCCCATCTTGTGCAGGCTGTCGGCTTTAGGTCTCATCATTCGGATGTGCCGAGCAGAAAAACCGGCTCGTCGTTTTCCATTGCCTGCTCCAGTGCGGCAATCGATTTGGCGACGGCCGACAAACAGCGGCAGAACCATATGGGGTATACCACCACATCGCGCAACGGCAACAGAGCCAGGGCACGGTAATCATCGGAGAATTGGGTTTTAGCCATAGTTTTTGCTTCCTTTACGAATCTAAGGGCGGGAAATTGGGCTGACGTTTATTTTTCAAGGCTTGAAATTTAGGCCAGTCTGAAACTTATTTAAGGCAGACTTTCAAAACGCCGATTGCGTTAGAATATGCCCCAGTAGTTTTTCAGACGGCCCTTCCATTCCCTTACAGGCCGTCTGAAAACCAGCAAGGAACCAAACAATGACCCGAAAAACAAAGCCTCATCGAATTTCCCGTGCACTTTTCCCGATTAAAAATTATGGGCGACAAACACCCCGACTTTCCCGCGAAAGCTGGAAACCGTGCAAACAGCATCGCCCTGATGCTGAACACGGCCACATCGACCATACGCGATCAGCAGCGGCAATTATCAAAAGCATCACCATGCCGGTAAATGTCGAAAGCCAGGAACATCTCGACAACATCTGACCGCGCCCTGACTGCCCATCCGATGGTGAAAGTCGTCCTGTAATGAAAACCGTACACCTTGGCCGATGCGACTACGCACCGTGTTTCGAAGAAATGAAGCGCTTCAACGACGGGCGCACCGCCGATACGGAAGACGAACTCTGGGTGGTAGAACACAACCCCGTCTTTTACCTAGGCTTGGCGGGCAAAACCCGAACACCCTGCTGGATACGCGCACGACATACCTGTCGTCCAACTCGACCGTCGGCGGCCAGATCACCTATCACGGCCCCGGCCAACTGGTGGTCTATACCATGATAGATTTCAAACGGCGCAAAACCTCCGTCCGCAACATCGTATCCGCGCTGGAAAACAGCATCATCGATACCCTCGTCCGACTACGGCATCACCGCCAACGCCGACCCGCAACGCCCCGGCGTTTATGTGGACAGGCATCGCCTCCTCGGCCTACGGATAAAAACGGCTCGGTTTACCACGGCCTCGCCCTCAATATCGACATGGACCTGAGCACCGTTTCACCCACATCAACCCCTTATGGCTATCGCCGGTTTGAAATGACGCAAAATCGCTCGACCACGTCCGCCCTGCTCCGTCCTTTGCCGGCGACGTAGCTGCAGAAAAACTGACGGCTACGAGGCCGTCTCGAAAACGAAAGCGACCACACGAATGACTACAGAAACCACCAACCCTCTCGACAACCGACAAGGCGTCAAACACACCGGCGCATCAAAACCGCCCTGCATCCCCGATCAAAGTCGTTCCGCCGGAAGCAGAACTGAAAAACCGGAATGGATACGCGCCAAACCGCCCGAATCCGAAGAAATTTCTTGAGATCAAAGACATCCTGCGCGAACAAAAATGCATACCGTCTGCGAGGAAGCCGCCTGCCCCAACATCAGCGAATGCTTCCAGCAAAGGCACGGCCACCTTCATGATTATGGGCGATATGTGACACCGCTGCGGCTGCTCTTCTGCGCCGTCGGACACGGCAGGCCGAAACCCGCTCGATCCTGAAGAACCGCAAAACTCAGCCAACCCGTCCGCGCCATGAAACTGCGCTACGTCGTCATCACATCGGTAGACTGCGACGACTTTGCGCGACGGCGGCGCTCAACACTTTGCAGACTGCATTACCGCCATCCGCCAGAAGCCAGCCCCACCACCAAAAATCGAAATTCTGGTACCCTGATTTCCGCGGCCGCCTTAGATATTGCATCTGAAAAATCTTTGGCGCGAAAACCCCGCCCGACGTAATGAACCACAACCTTGAAAACGCATCCCGCGCTCTATAAACAGGCCGCGGCCAGGCGCGGATTACAACACTCGCTCGAACTGTTGCGCCGCTACAAAGAAATGCATGCCGCACATCCCAACCAAATCCGGCATCATGGTCGGCTTTGGCGAAACAGACGATGAAGTGCGCGAAATCATGGACGACATGACGGGCGCACAATGTCGAAAAATGATTACCATCGGCCAATATCTGCAACCGTCAGACGGCACACCCGCCCGTTTTGCGCTATGTTACCCCCGATATGTTCAAACAGGTTCGAACGTGAAGCATACGCCAAAAGGCTTTTTCACCAACGCAGCTTGCGGCGTAATGGTACGCTCCAGCTGACTATGCCGACGAACAGGCAGCGAAGCACTGCGCGAAATGCAACTACTCAAAAACCATTTTTCAATGAAATAGGTTATTTATTTGCATAAAAGTCGCCACATCGACAGCTGTGCTGTTGAAGTACTACCTAAGATAATACAGGCTGAGACCTTGTAATAACATAGGTTACTAAAATTTTTATGCTCAATCTCATTTTCAAAAATGCAAAAACTTTTCTGATTTTTCCTACTTTTTGCTTAATATTAGGAAGGTTTTTAGGCAATTGAAAATTTTTGGCGCATTTTATGCGTCAAATTTCGTTAACAGAGTATTTTTGCAGAGGCCTCAGGCCGTCTGAAAATTATCGTTTCAGGACGACCTTTTGCTTTCACTAATATAATCTGTAATTCAAGAAAAACGTAAAGAATTACATTAGAGAAACTCTTTAACCAAACCCTCAATTAGGAATACAGAGATAGGACATTTTGAACGGAAGAAAGGATATGATATGAAAACATGACAAAGAAACAGCGGCAATGCATATTGCGAAAAGATTTCAAAAAGAAATGCTAATCCTAAGATTTTATTTCCGTAGCCTGTATACTTGGTGTGTGGCAACCCTACAAGAGATTGGTGTTATATAATAATACTCTCAAAAGACATATATTATATTTTACTATATATTGGGTTGTCGGATTACTTGCATTATTGTTTATGGCATCCCCGACCGCCAGCACATGCCCATATTGTCGTATTCTTTTCAAAAATTTAACAGCAAATCATTTGAGATTGATGCTAATAATTTCGAATCCTATTCAAGAGGCAGTGTTTCTCCATTTAGTAAAGCACTGGCTGCACTGCGTAAAGCACCACCATCACCCAGCCGTGACACATGCATTCCAAAACAGCCGATGAATAAGTATAACAAGCGCAGCCTGTGTGAACCGGCGCTAGCCGTAGCCTATATGAAACCTAAACTGAACCAGTAGTGGAGCGTGTACGGGACCGTCACGCACGAGGTGTCTCAAGGTTTGAGCTAAGAGGTCGTTCGGAAAACACAAATACGGTTTCAGACGGCCTTTTTCCCCCAAAGTTTCTGAAAAACCGGGACAGGGTGATTGAAAGCAATGTAAAAACAAGATATGAGGAACTTTAAAATGGTAAACAATTCTAACACCTCCCAGTTTTGAAGATCGCGGAAGTCTCGAAGAGAGCAGTAATATTGCTTTTCCTTCGTGCTATGGAAAGCGTAGGGGAATCAGATCCATTCCTGTATTTCCGGATGAAAAATGGAACAGCTTCTGCAGAGCTAATATTTGGATCCGTCATCACCCGAAACCATATGGTTTACTATAAACAGTTAGGTGTCTCCGTAAACGCCCAAGACATCTACGGCATGACGCCGCCGTACATTACGCGATGCGGGCAGAAAACGATGCGGCCATGGTACTGCTGAGGCCGGAGCGTGGGATCCGAACATTGGAAACCCACGAACACAAGTCCACCCTAAGTTAGGCGCGATCGGATTATCTTCCCTGATCGTCTGGACATTAAAAATGATGTTAGATAAAGGTGGAGACGTTCATCGTCAAAAATATAGCAGAAACACTGCTGGAAAGGCTATTATCCGACAGGATCGAAGACGAGGGGTGGCTGGTTCCCGCAGTATGAACTAATAGCCAGGTGCCTGGATGCGCCAGCAGGCAAGGATAGCTTTCCTTGAATCCTCTGCACCATGGAGGTCAAGAGGTCACTGCCCGAAAGCAGGAAATCCGTTTCAGACTTGGCCTTACTCTGCCAAACCTTTCGCAGCATTCCCTTTATTATTTTCTCGATAACAACTGCATCAGTCCTCGCTTTCCCGGACTCAGTCCTCGCACGGACAACAGCCTCAAAAGATTCTAACGTTTTACCTATTTACAACGCAGCATCGGCGGACGGTCTCCCCAAGACTCTACGCAAGGAAAGTGTCCTTCCGATTCCAGAGATGCCTCTATCGCCAAACCTTGAAAGTCATTATTGATGTCAAAACCATATGGAACAACGATCGTGATCATGGCGCCATTGCTGCCGGTATGGCGCCGATGAAGGCGACGCTGGCGATAGCGGCATTATGGCAAGCGGTCCTGGGTCAGTTGCAAGAAGACGGATGGCGTGTAGCCGGCCTTACTAAACCGATAGATGACAACGGTAGGCACCGCAATTCGAACTGGCTTCAGCTGCAGTGACGGTCGGTGCCTCCCATCTTCCAAAATCCTCTACCGCCATGCGGGACGTGCTGTAAACTGACCCGGCGCATGGGCAACTGCCGGCTCAGTGATTCGCGCTTGCTAGAGGAAGGTGGATTTGGTGGTAATCAACAATTTGGTCATGCCGAAATTGATAACCGCGCGGCTTGTTGTTGAATCACATTCACCGCTGTCAGCCTGCAGGCATTCCTGTTTTGATCGACCTTGCACAGCAAATACCCGCCAGACTGGAGAGAGTCGGCGGACAGGGTGGAGAATTGCCCGTGATAGCGATGCCGTTGTCTGCCTGATCAATCAATCGTAATCGAAGCCTGCTCTTATCACCTCTGCCCAACAGACTGCCTTGGTATTTTACATACGCGTTTTCAATTTTATGGTCATTTTATGGCCATGATACCGGCTCTCACGGCCCTTCCTCTTATTTTCAAGAGATAACCGAAACGCATTTTCCCGCCCTTGCCCGATACTTCCAGCAGTATGCGACCTCACTCTCAGCCAGCCTTCCCTTTATTTTGCTGTCGGCTACGCTTGCGCGCATATTTTTCTGCTGTGCGCGCTCATAAACCCTGCTGTCAAAAATTTTCTTTAAACATGCTACCGCGTACCGCCCCATCATTAACGATACGTTCAAACGGCTTATTTACGACAGGCCGTCTGGAAAACCAAAACCAAAAAGCGGAACACTACCACGAAAACCCGGTAGCACAAGTCGGCATGGTTCTGAACTCAGACAAATGTGGTCGGCTGCCACCACACCTGCTCCGTTACCTCCGTAAAAACGTTCGACTGCTGCGCGACGGCGTGAACATGCGTGGTCAACAACGTCGAAAACCAAGCCCGGCACCGGCTTTCCGAAAACTGACAGTCAAAACAAAATGGAATGGCGGCCGGGTGCGCAAAACCTGACGGGCAAGCTGGTACCCGCCAAGGCGAGCAAATTGAAGATTTTGGCGAATATGGCTACAACCCCAACATGCCGCAAATTGACGATTCACTACGAGCCGTTCACCCACGATTACGAGCATCTGCAAAACGCGCCGAAAATGAAAGAACGCCGCCGACCGCTCGTCCTGTTCCGTACTTACCGGCATGGACAAAGTGGAATGGGGTCCGAACTGGGAAGACGATTTACAGGTGGCGAATCTGAAAATGCGCAAAGACGTACTGTTTTGTAGCTGCATTCCAAAAAGACATGCACGCTGCGTCGAACAAACATTCATGATGTACCCAGCCTCGTCTGTGTGAGCATTGTTTGAACCTCCGACCTGCGTAGCCTCGCCCGTCAGGGCAGCATCTGGTCAAACGCGAAGACGACGGCATCGTACCGATCGACCAAGACAAATGCCGCGTATGCGGGCGTATGCGCATCCGGCTGCCCCTACATATCTACCACAACTGACTCTTCCGGCAAAGCTGAAAATGCATCGCCTCCGTCATCCGCGGTATCGAAGGCGGCCAGCCGACCGTGTGTTCCGAAATCCCGCGTAGGCCGCATCCGCTATTTGGGCGCACTGCCGTACGATGCAGACAAAATCGAACAAGTCTGCGTCAGTGGAAAATCCGCAAGACCTGCATGAACAGCAACTGGGCGTATTCCTCAACCCGCATGACCCCGAAGCACAACGCGAAGCATTGAAACACAGGTATCAGCCGCAAAGCTGGTCTGATGCCGCCCAAAAATCACCCGTACAAAATGGGCAAATGGAATGGAAAGTGGCATTCTGCCGCACCCGGAATACCGCACTCTTGCCAATGGCGCTTTGCGGCGATCCCGCCGCTTTCACCGATTCAATCTGCCATCGAAAACGGTCTGGTGGGCGAAAACGGCATGGCTACTCCAGCGCAGATGAAAACGCGTATCCCGCTGAAATATCTAGCAAAACCTGCCTCACCGCCGGCAAAATTCGAGCCAATCAAAAGAAGCACTTGAACGTATGATTGCTGGCGCGCCGCTTCTGAAACGCGGGACAAGTGGTTCACGGTGAAACACCGGCTCGCTGCTGACAGCGGCACCGCCCGCCGCCCGAAATGGTGGTCAGTACAGTGATCAAAATCATGGCTGTGCTGGGCCAATGATGCGACCGCTTCGCCGGGTCCCCGACTTCACACACAAAGAAATGGTTGAAAAACAGTTTCTGGCGATAAAGCCAGCTGCGGCTCTTTATCGGCAACGGCTGCCTGGCGGCAGTAGCGAAGAAGAAAGCCCGTTTGGCAACGCGTAAAGCGCTACACCGATTATTTTCCACGGCCTGCGCAAAGATGCGGAAAATCGTGAAGAAGGAAGTCCGCTGATGAGCGCGAATCCCGCTTTACAAATGGTTTCTCTGCGCTGCTGTGCTACCCCGCGAAGCCGAGTTTGTATTTGAAGTTCTGCCTGATTTCAGACGCCCGCCTTTGAAAGAATGGCCTCCGACCGGCACACACAGGCAGGCTGTCGTTGAAAGCTTTTAGGACTTTCGACCACTCAGGGCAGTCACACTCGCGCTGAATTGCAGTGAAAACTTACGTCACCACCTTTTCGACCGCAAACTCGTAACCACGCACTCTATATTTTCGGAGCACGTTTACGGCGAAGACCGGAGACCGCGGTGGCAGCGCGATGTAGTGGACTTCGCTGCAAGAATACCGCAACCACGGCTTCGAGTTGGGCGACGAAGAATTGCTCGACCATCTGCCCGCACTGCTGGAATACTTAGCCGCGCCGTCAGAACACGCGGCGAAAACGCGACGCCGCACATGTACTCGCCCGCATCGGAGGGAAAGCTGATAGTGCGCTCGTGCCCACGTCACGATATTGCCGCAAAGGCATTACCGCGCTCAGTCCCGCTGGTACCCACAACCCTCATCGAGCTCTGTGCGCGATATACAGTAAGGACGTAGTCTACGGAAAACATCTGGCTCCGATATTTCTCGGCACCGGAACCGGTTGCTGGAAACCAAGCGTCGAGTCTTTTCACAGTTTTATCCCAAAAGCGCCAGACGGCCTCAAAAGCGCACGAACATGAATACGCAATTCTTCCTTTCGGCATCTTCCTCACATTGCCCTCGCGATCTCGGCAGCCTCGTGCGCTGCCTGACCGCGAACATTGACCATGTAGTGCTGAATCCAGCCAACCCTGGCCGAAGAGTCAGTTGCGCTTGTAGGCAACATCCTATTCTATCGTCGAGTATCTTTGGCTCGTATTCTTTCGGACACCTGTTCGGGCTTTCACACCTTTATGGTTTTGGGATGCACCGGGCATTTCCCACGGTGCAAGCAAACAAATCTTCGCAATGGTAATGGGCGGCACTTTCTTCGCACAACTTCGCGATGGTCGGCTTAATTATCTTGCTGGCAACGTCGTCTCGAAAATGCGACCGTTTACGCACACCCTCACTCTGGCGTGACAAACCGGCATTGCTTTCTTGGCTCATTGGTGCCACTGGGTTTGGGGTTTGCTGATCATGGCACGAGCATGGGTCATACAGACGTCATGAAACGCGGAATGGTGAAACTGATGAGCCTGGGCGCAACATATTGTAACCTTCCGCGGTGAGGCTGCCAGCCATATCGAAGATGTAAGCTTCCTGTTTAAACTGCATAGCGCAATGGGCACAGCGGCTTGTTTGTCATTTTCTCCCATTCACCCGCTTGCGCATCGCATGGAGCGGCTTTGCTGCCAGCGTGACCTCTATCTCACCGTGCATGCAATTGGTTCGCCGCCGTTAATTCCGTGGTTTGGACAGGCTACCCGGAAAGGTTTCAGGTAGCCTGTTTTATTATTGCTACAGCTTTCGGTTTGATCACCCTCGAGTACTCCATCTGCCTGATCAGCGCAACATATGTAGGGTCGTAGCCTCACTTGATGAATCACACGGTTAGTCTTTAAAGTACTAGGACTCAGGCTAGGCGCGTGACTTTATCTCCGCATTCTTAGGAACACCCCATAGCACACCGATCTCGACATGCACGGTCATCCTTGCCGGCACAGTGCATATTCAGCGGGAGTTTTGTTTTATGCTTTTCACAAAAGCCTTCTACCCGATTGTAAAGTCGTTCACGGCTTTTGTAGCACCCGGCGCAATGGGCTCGATTATCCCGGACCCACTGCTGGTCATGGCGCGATTGGAGCGCAGTGCGGCCGCCATCAACGAGATGTCGGGACGGCTGCGCAGCGTAAAACATATCGACTTCGGACTGATGCTGCGCACGGTGGAATGCTGCGACCGATGTTCTATAGAGAGTGGCTGACTTTGATGCGCGACTTACAGGACCTGAAACAAGGCAACCCCTGCGCGACCGCTAAGCCTTCTTTCGCTCGGACACCTGCTGGTGCACATCAGCACCCAAACACGCAAAGTCAATGGCAGGACGTACGTTTCGGATGGCGTCGGTTGCCGCCGGCAGTGAGAAACCTGCAAGCAGATGAAAACGTCTGGCAGGCATTTGTCGACACAATTGATGACTTAGCGTACAGTCAACGCAGGTGTGATAGTCAATGCCAGACACACTTTACCGGTGGCATGTCTGCCGGCTCGATGTCGATGGTACCTGGCTAGGTAGCTCGCGTCAGCGGTGGTATATGCTGTATTTGTGATTATCCGCCCGCTGGACGACTGCAAAACGGCGTAGCGCGTCTATGATGGCAAACTTCTGGCGTACAGGTACCGGCAGACAATCCACTGAATTCTGCTCCAGCTGGATCAAGGTTTTCCAAATCCAAATGAGCAGCCGCCTCGCAACAACTCTATGCCCATCTGGAGCAGGAAGTGGCGGAAAACCCACTGATCGGGCCAGCAAAACTATACCTTGGAAACACTGTATTTCTTTTTCCCGGCTTCCTCAGCCAGGCACACGTTTCAGGAGAAGCTTATGAGCGGTTTTGCCAAAAGTAATGGCTTTTCGGTCCTCATGCGTGGTAGCTATACGCCTCTTGATTTGCTAAGCGTCGCCGCATGGATTTGATTTCGCATATCGGTTTACTCGAAACACTTCAAAACCGCCGATGCCTGCAACGCCAATTAGATGACTGTTTATGCGGCCAAAGCGTCTTCGCCAAGGAACTGGCAACCCATCCACTTTTCATGATTACCCATTGGTGACGACTCACCATTACCGCCAACTGTAAAAAGCCGGTTTTCATCATTTCGCGCAGTATTCAAAATCTACAGGAAGCGGCCAAGAACTGGGCATGATGACGTTGTATTTTTGGAACAAGACTGCGCACCCAATACGGTCAGTAACGATTTATTGGATGCCCTCTGCAATCAGCTGGGTTTGGTACCGACCAATATTCGGCTGGCCGATGAAAGCCGGCAGCTGGCTGTTTTACAAGAACGCAACCTGATGGCGCAGGGACCGCACGATAGTATCGCGCAAACCTCACCTTCCTCATTTGCAGGCTCAGATGTTGGAAAGTCGCTTTGTCCGAAGGCAAACAAGATCAGGTAACCGGAAAACCTCCACTTTATCAAAGAAGGCGTACAGGAATGCTATGAAGACGTGCGCGAGCTGTTACCGAATTTCCGTAGCTCAAAATCAGCCGTAAAGAATTTGCTGAAGCAGTACAAACCTGGTGGATCGGTTCGAACAGCAAACCCAGGTGCCTGTCACCCTCAACTGGCAAGGCGACGGCCCCCGGACCTCACACAGCGAACAACAACTGCAGTTTATTTTCATTTTGCAGGAAAGCCTCGTCGAATATCCGCAAACATGCACATGCACAGAACGTTGTTATCATATCTCGACAACCGGCAGGATTTTTATAATGACGATTACAGATGACGGGCCAGGCTTCGACCCAACCAAACTCGTCGAACAATCCGGCAGCCATGTCGGCTTTGAACATTATGCGAGAACGGGCATTACGCATTCATGCCCGCCTCGAATTGATTCCAGTGCAGGCGGCGGACACACCCGCATCTGCCTCTACCTTACCGCAACAAGAAAGAATTTTTAATATGAGTTCGAATGAAACCATCCGCATTGCCCCTGATAGATGACCACTACCCCTGTTCCGTAGCGGCATCAAAGCCCCTATTAGCGAGACAGGATGACTACGAAGTCATCGGCGAAGCAGCTCGACGGGCTCAGCGGAGTGAAATTGCTGAGCAAACCGCGCCAGACGTTGTATTGCTGGATTTGGACATGCCGGTCACGAACGGGCGCGAAGCTTTGGCACAAATCCCTCGCAGCCGGCCCGAACAGGTAGTGGTGATGCTGACCGTCTCAGAAGACAGTGAGGATTTGACTGAATGCATGCGCCTCGGGGCACGCGGTTTTTACTCAAAACATCCATGCGGATTTTCTGGTCGATGCCATCCGTAAAGCAGCAGAAGGCGACAATGTCACCCTGAAATGACCGCCCGTTTGGTACAATCGCTGATCCAGCCCAATACCCTCAGGCGGCCAGCGCGCTGGATGCACTCAACTCCGCGCGAATTGGAAATTCTGGCTACTTAGCTGCCGGACACAGCAACAAAATCATCGCTCGTAAACTCAATCTGGCGGAGTCCACCATCAAAGTGCATGTACAGAGCATTTCTACGCAAACTGAATTATCCAGCCGCGTACAGGCTGCCGTTTATGCCGTTCAGCACAATGTACCGCAGCCGCTTTTAGGCCACTTGTCCTCCCCTTCAATTATACTTTTCAGCATAAGGAACACTCATGAAAAAGCAGCGCCCTGCAACCAATTGGCCGGCATGATAAACCCACATCGAACACAGCAACGGCTCATGCCTGGTTACCCTTTCCAGTGCAGGCGGTATCGAACCATGCACAAATCAGCAGTTTCAGCCTAAAGCGTTTAAAACTGTTGGTCGGCAGCCCGGTTATCGCCATGATTAAAGCAGCATCGGTGATATTGGCTACCGACCCGCACCCATGACTTTATCAGCCGAAAAACTGCTCTACACGGCACAGTAAAAACGTGGAACAAGGGTCGGTAAACAATGTCGTTACGCTTGATATCAATAATGAAATCAACTTATGCGCAACGATTACACCTCTACAGCAGCGAAACGCTTGCCCTAGAACCAGGTCGACCGGCCACCGCCGTTTTCAATGCCAACCAAGTTATGCTGGGGTGTTAATTTAAAAACAGAAAATTTCTAATGATGATGAAAAAGAGGCCGTCTGAAATAGTTTTCAGACGGCCTTTTGCTGTGCCTTTACCCATCCTCCAATGACGACAATAACATTCTATTTGTCCTCAATTTGGCTGTTCGGCAGCCCTCTTCCACCACGTTTTACATATCTACCTCCAAATAACTAGCATTCTGCTTATTTCAGACTAATTTTTCACTCATGCCAATGCTTTGTCATGTCCATGCTTCAGGGCAATGCGCAACGGCTCGCGAAAGCGTAAGTTAAGGCTGTAAAAACCCGATTAATTCTATGGTAAACCACCGGAAAGGAAGGGGCAGTTAAGATGGCCTCGGAAACTTACTAAACGCTATTCGGTGCTGTTCTCCAGCACCCTATCTTTCACTGTCTGTTTTATGATCTGATGATGCTGGCCGTTGTCGGCATCAAAGTTCAGGAAGAAATGGGATTCAACCAAACCCAATACGGCATCTTGATTGCCCGCCGGTGCTGTCTGGCTCGCTGATTCGTGACTCACCAGGCATCCCTCACCGATAAATTTGCGTACCGTATCGTACTGTTTGCCTTGATGGCCATATCCGCACTGGCCATTTTCCTGATGCGCTACGCCAATCAATATTGGCATTTCTTGGTAATCGGTCTGGTGATGGGCTTGGCTGGCGGTTCGTTCTCTGTAGGCACTCCTTATGTGGCACGCTGGTTCCCCAAAACACCAGCAAGGTGTGGCAATGGGGATATTCGGCGCGGCAATGCGGGTAGTGCAATCAATAAATTCCTTGCCGCCTGGCTGATTGTTACCTTTCGGAACTTGGCAGATTGTCCCTACCGTATACTGCTGCCATTATGCTGGCTACCTCGATACTCTTTTGGTTTACCAGCTATCACGATCCCAAATACTTGGTCTCTTCCAACGTTACGTTGAAAGAACAATTAGCACCTTTTGAAAGACCTGGCGTGCTGCGACACAGCCAATATTACCCGTGGTCTTCGGCGGCTATGTGGCACTGGCACTGTGATGACCAAAATACTGCGTGGGCGAATACGGTATGCCACCGCAAACGGCGGCATTTTTGGCAGCCTGCTTCACTGCCGGGAGTGTACTGCGCATTCGGCGGCTACCTTTTCCGACAAATTCGGTGCATATAAGGTAACTTGGGCGGTAATGGTTGATTTTGGATATGCTTCTTCATACCATCCCTACCCGCAAACCGATCTTCCATCCGCACGACCGACGGCGGTTCTGCCAACCATGCACACTCGGTCTCAATGTAACCGTATTCACGATACTAATGTTCACACGTAGGGTAGCCACTGCGGTAGGTAAAGCCTCCGTATTCAAAGTTTGCAGCCGACGACTATCCCGATAATATTGCGCGTATCCGGTATTGTCGGCCCGGCTGGTGGTCTGGCGGCGGTTTTCCTTCGCCGATTATGTTCGGCGCATTGAAGACTGACTGGCATCTCGCTCTACTTCTTTCATGTTGCTCTACTTTGGGTACAGTCTGCGTGTTTCTGCTGATTTGGATGCACTTTTCGTTTAAAGCCAAAACGCGAAAGTGATATGAAAGCCCTTTAAAAGAGCGTCAATCCTATCTCAGGCCGTCTGAAAACTTTTCAGACGACCCAACACCCTATCAGAAGGAGCCCTTTTTATGTCTCATCTTATCGAACACTGGCAGCCGGAAGATAAAAACCTTCTGGCAGCAAAACAGGTAAAAATTGCCACCCGCAATCTCTGGATTTCATCCCTGCCCTCCTCCTGCCTTCGCTATCTGGCAGGTATGGAGCGTGGCGGTAGTCAACCTCGCCCAATATCGGCTTTCAAATACAGCGAAAACCAGCTCTTCTGGCTGGCCGCCCCTGCCCGCCTTATCCGGGCGACCTTGCGTATCTTTCTATTCCTTCATGGTACTCCATATTCGGCTACCGGAAAATGGACGGTCTATCTCTACCGCCAGCCTGCTGCTGCCGGCTATCGGCTTGGCTTTTGCTGTTCAAAACCCGAACACCAGCTACATTACTATGATGGTACTGGCGCTCCTGTGCGGCTTCGGAGGCGGTAATCCTCCTCCAGCATGTCCAACATCAGCTTTCTTTTTCCCCAAAGCCGAAAAAGGCACTGCCTCGGCCTGAATGCAGGCTTGGGCAATCTGGGGTATCTGCCGTACAGTTTGTCGTACCGCTCATTATTACTGCAGGTGTATTCGAGCCTTCGGCGGAGAGCTGCAAACTTGGACGAAAGGTGATGTGACCAAACAAATCTGCTGCAAAAATGCCGGCTTTATCTGGGCACCTTTTCATCATTCTTTTCTACCTTAACCGCCTGGTTCGGCATGAACGATTTGGCTTCGCCAAAGCCAGCTTCAAAGACCAGGCTGTGATTTTCAGCCGCAAGCATAACTGGATTATGTGCATCCTTTATCTGGGTACTTTTCGGTTCCTTCATCGGTTTTGCCGCAGGCTTCCTTGCTGATCAAGAGCCAGTTCCAGGGATTGATCCTGCAAAATATGCCTTCTCGGGCCTTTGGTCGGTGCTTTGGCCCGCCCATTTGGTGGCTGATTTCTGACAAAAATCAAAAAGTGGTGCACTGATTACCCAATTTGTTTTCATCGGCATGATTGTGGCGGTGTGCGGCGTAATTTTCTTCCTCCCCACAATGGTGAAGGTGGCAACTTTGGGGCTTCTTTGCCTCGCTTTCCTGGCTCTATTTGCACTGACACCGGAATCGGCAACGGTTCTACCTTTATGCAAGTACCGGTACTTTTCCTCAATATGCACCAAAAATTTGCAGAAGAAGGCAAAGTCAGTGAAGAGCAAGCCTCGTTTGATGCCACTCAAAGAAGGAGCTAGCCGTAATCGGCTTTTTACTGCTGCCTTTGCTGCCTATGGCGGCTTTCTTCATTCCCGAAAAAGCTACGGCACATCCATCGACCCAACCGGTGGTGTAAATGCCGCCCTGATTGGCTTCATCGTATTCTATGCAATTTGTGCGGTACTTAACTGGTGGTATTACACCCGTAAAGGTGCCGAAGCCAAGTGCTGATACCCGTCCATAAAGAACGCAGGCCGTCTGAAAACTTTCAGACGGCCTGTCTTCATCATCACTACGTCTAAAGTATTAGCCTAATCTATGTCTTTTCGCCGTTTCACCATGCTTTGTATGCATTCAAATCTGATTTCCCTGCTTTACCATGACGAGCATTACGCCAATATCCGCGCAAAAACCCCTAACAGGCGGATACTGGAAAGCCACCTGCAGCAGGAGACACACACCATGGCACTTACATCCGTCAGCGAACTGCAAACCCTGATTCATGAGCACATCACCCGCACACCACGTCTGCCCGAAGTCGAGCACATTCCTGTTGCCCAAAGCATAGGGCGCGTTTTGGCCGAGGACATGGTGTCCGCCCTAAACATTCCCTGCCACCGACATGTCCGCCATGGACGGCTACGCGCTGCCCTCCGCTGCTGCTGCGGCAGCCGTTGGCAAATAGCAGGCGAAGCTGCCGCCGGCAAACCTTTTACCGGCAGCCTGCCGAAAGACGGCTGCATCCGCATCATGACCGGAGCGGTGGTTCCTCCCCGACTGCACCTGCATAGTATTGCAAGAACATACTGAAACCGACGGTAACACTGTTGCGGTTACTCAAGACGTAGCCGTTGGTGCTAATATCCGCTACGGCGGCGAGGAAGTGGCAACCGGCGATATGAGAGCTTTACCGCTTACCGTATCCTCCGCCCCTGCAGACGTGATGCTGTTGGTCGCCATTGGTGTCGGGACAAGTACCGGTTTACCGCAAAAATCAAAGTAGCCGTACTGTCTACGGGCGACGAACTTAACGAACCGGGTACCCCTGTTACCAACCACGGGCAGGTTTTTACGACAGTAATCGCCACACCTTAATGGCACGCTTGGCTGCCATGCCGGTGGAAGTTTTGGATTTGGGACAAGCTGCCGACGATTTGGAAGGCGTACTGCATACTTTGGATGAAGCTTCGCGTCTGGCTGACGTAGTGATTACTTCCGGCGGCGTATCGGTAGGGGACTACGACTACATGCGTGAAGCAGTCGATCGCTTAGGGGCCATCCATCACTATAAAGTCGCCATCAAACCGGGCAAACCGTTTGTGTTCGGTCAAATGTTGAAAACTTGGTATTTCAGCCTGCCCGGCAAATCCTGTTTCCGGCTATGTAGGTTTCTGACTTGTTTTTGAAAGCCGCACTCTGGCAGTTATGTGGGCACAAGACATTCCCCAACCTTTCCGTTTGCAGGCCGTATTATCTCAGCAAGTAAAAATCTCCCGGTCGTATGGACATCCAGCGTGCCGTATTGACACAAACTGCCGACGGCACATGGGAAGCTGCTCCCGCCGGCGAACAGGATTCTCACCGTGTATGGGGTGTCAGCCGTGCCAACAGCTACATTATCCTGACCCTGCCGAGGCAGGTAACCTACCTGCCGGCGACTACCGTTACTGTTCAACCATTTACAGAGGCTTTTCCCTATGAGCGCGTTAACCGATTCTTTTAACCGTCGGCTAACCTACCTGCGTCTGTCGGTAACCGACTTATGCAACTATCGCTGTACATATTGCCTGCCTGACGGCTATATCGGCAGCCAAACCCGATGAATTGACGTTGCCTGAAATTGAAACCCCTGGCTCAAACCTTCGCACGCAGCGGAACCCGAAAAATCCGCTTAACCGGAGGTGAGCCGACACTGCGGCGTGATTTAGCAGATATCATTGCCATTTGCCGTGCCCAACCACAAATCGAAAAGCGTAGCTCTTACCACCAATGCCTTTTAAACTGGCAAAACTGTTTCCGCTATACCGCGCTGCCGGTATCGATACAACTGAACATCAGCATTGACAGCTTCGATCCGGAAGTGTTTTATCAAATTACCGGAAAGCGCGAATGCAACAACATTGTTCGTGCTTTGACGGCATCTTAGAGCAGGGTTTTTACGATATCAAAGTCAACACTTTATTACTGCTGGCGCTATATGTCCCGCACCTTGCGCCGATGCGTTGGATTTCGTCCGCCACCGTCCGGTTACTCCTGCGCTTTATCGAGCTGATGCAAACGCGCGACAACACCGCCTTTTTCGGCAAACAACATTTTTCTGCTGCCACCATAGAAGCAGGCCTGCAAGCAGAAGGTTGGCAATTGGTACCCCTGTTCGGCACATGCCGGTCCGGCACGGGAATACCGCCATCGCGATTTTGCTGGCGGCATAGGCTTTATCGCACCTTACAGCAAAGATTTCTGCCAAAGTTGCAATCGGCTGAGAGTCACTGCGCAAGGTAAAATGCACTTGTGCCTATTCGGCGGTATGGCTTATGATTTGCGCCCATGGCTTAGCAGCGGCGACCAAGCCGGCTCGCAGCAGCACTTGTACGAACTGATGGCGGAAAAACCGGAGCACCACTTCCTACATGACCGCAAATTCGGCCTGATTCGTGACCTATCAATGATCGGTGGTTAGAATGGCTGGTGTAACCGCCGCCCGTTATCAGCCGTTATTGATTCTATGCGGTGGTCTCAGCCGTATGGGCACCCCCAAAGCCTTGCTTCCATTCGATGGCATTTCACTGATACATAAGCTGATTAAGCAAACCCATCCTAACCGTCCTGTTTGGCTGGCAGCCGCCGGTCAGATTTATCCTGACACAGGGCGTGCTTATTATCTTAACGACGCCCTCCCTGAACGACAGGGACCGCTAGCTATTCTGCTGGCACTGCAACAAGCACACCGACAAGATGAAGCTGAATTTATGTACTGGCCTGCAGACACCCTCCCTACACCCCCGAAGTAGTAATCAAACCACTGACCGAAGGCTCGCAGCAACCTGTTTGGCAACAAAGTATTACCCTGCTGGCAGATGCCGACAGCGGCTACCCCTCATCCCTTAATGTCGCATTGGCCGGTAGCCGTGCGGCACGATTTACAAACTTATCTGGCACAAGGTAAACGCAAAGTAACCGCTTGGCTGGATACACTAGCTTGCACAAACCATCGGCATGCGCCTGATGCCCGGCAAGCAGCATCCAATTTCAACACACCTGCCGACTTCGAACACGCCGTAGCAGCTGCCAGCACCGCCAGAGGTCGTCTGAAATAAATTGCCTGACCGAATAAAAGTCATCTAAAAACCGGAGTATTTAATGTCCCTGACTCATTTAGACGAACACAGCCGAAGCCGTATGGTAGATGTCGGCGAAAAAGTGACCACCCGCCGCGTAGCCGTAGCCGAGGGCTGCGGTTTTTCCACCGGATGTGTATGCTCAAATCCAAGCAGCCAATGGTCAAAACCGCCAAAGGTACAGTGAGCGAAGTAGCTCGTCTGGCCGGCATCATGGCTGCTAAAAATACCTCCCAGCTCATTCCGTTGTGTCACCCAATGATGTTGGAACGCCGCAAGCTCGCCTTGAACTATGAAGATGATGAACACCGCCTGCATATCCAAGCCGAAGTAGCGGTATCTCGACAAAACGGGGTGGAAATGGAAGCACTGACCGCAGTATCTGTGGCGGCACTCACCGTTTACGATATGACCAAGGCCCTCAGTCACGATATCCGTATCGAGCAAATCCGCCTGGTCTCACAAGTCCGGAGGCAAACATGACTTCAAACCGTTGAGCCGATGCGCATCACGGTCCTCTACTTTTGCCGCCTTACGCGAACAAAGCGGTAAAGAACAGGAAATCAGGCTTTACCCATGCCCCCGATGTTGCCGCCCTCTATGCCGAGCTGGCTGCCGAGTATGATTGGGATTTACCGCAAAACCGCTTGCGTGCTGCAGTCAACCACGCCTTTTGCCCTTGGCAGCAACTCCCCGCAAAACCGGCGATACTGTTGCCTTTATCCCCCTATTGCCGGAGGTTGAAAATGTTTTTGATCTCAACTGAATAGCTTTATAGACGCTGCAGCCTTTACGCCGCGCGCATGCTCGACAACGAACAATGTGGTGCCTTTACCCTGCTTTGAAGGCTGGGTACGCCGCCAAAAACGACGGCAGCCGGTGGATTATTTGGCATACAGCACTTACGAAGCATTGGCACGCAAACAAGGAGAGGCTGTATTGGCACAAGCCAAACAGCGTTTTTGCTATCGAAGATGCTGTTTGCGTCCATCGTTACGGCTCGCTTTGAAGCAGGCGATATGGCAGTTCGGTAGGTGTTACCGCCGGACATCGCTGATGCCGCTTTTTGCCGCCTGCCGTTTCATTATTGACACCATCAAAGCCGAAGTGCCGATTTGGAAACAGGAATTTATAGTGATGGTCAGGCATCTGTCTGGCTGGCTAATCCTGAAGGGTTGCTGTCAGAATAATTTATAGCAACCTCCAAACATCAACATCCACCATCCTGACCGCCCTTGTCTGTCCACTTACAGGCTACGGCGGTTTTAATATCCAAATTATTTAGCAATGCATCCATTATAACTACAACTTTAGTAGTATATTACCGTTTTAATCCTTTCCACCAATGGCTGCATCATCTCATTTCTGCTATTTTCATCTACCTTTTGTCTTTTCGATTGAAAGCGATCAGCAACATGAACCATCTGTCCCGCTTAACTGCTCTTAGCTACTTTGATGCTGGCTGCCTTGCCATTGCAAAGCTAAAGATATAACTGTTTCAGCCGCCGCCAGCCCTAAAAAGATGCGTTTTCAAGAAATTGCTGATCAATACAAACACCAACATCCCTGATGTAGATGTAAAACTGAACACCGCCGGATCAGGTGCCTTTGCTGCAACAACTGCTGCAGGTGCACCGGTAGACGTGGTTGCCTTTTGCCGACCAGAAAACCATGGACATGGCTGCTGAAAAATGCGGTGGATACCTCTACCCGCCGTACTTTTTGTGCGCAATGACCTGGTATTGATTGTTCCAAAGAACAGCCGTACTTCTGCGTCCTCACTGTAAGATCTCCCGTCCCGCCATCAACCGTATCGCTGTTGAGCAACCCGGAAAGCGCTACTCGGTGGGACGTTATGCCAAAGCCGCACTGGAAAAAGCCGGCCTGTTTACTGCCCTCCAGCCGAAAAATCATCACTACTCAAAAACGTTCGCCACTCCCTTGACTATGTCGCACGAGGAGAAGTGGATGCAGGCTTGCATACCGTACTGATGCGCACTGATGCCCGCAAAAAGTGCGTATTACCGCCACCATTCCGCCTGATACCTCAGTTTCCTACCCGATTGCGGGTCAGCACCGACAGCAGCGATAAAGCCGAAGCTTCAACGCTTCCTCAACTATCGTACTGTCTCCCAAAGGCCGCCAAGTATTAAACAAATACGGTTTTAGCCGTCCATAAACCTTTTTGTTCAGGTAGTCTGAAATATGTGGCAAGATGTTTGGCCGGCACTCGGTTTATCGTTAGTGTGGCCTTCGGGCGCACTTTCTCAATTTACTGCTGGGCATTGCTGTCGGGTTTCTGCTTGCCCGGCGGAATTTTCCCGACCGCGACCTGCCTGGACACAACCCTGACTCCCTGCCCATGGTGCTGCCGCCTCACTGTACTCGGTTACTATCTGCTGGTTTTGTTCACCGTAACGGCACCATCGGACAATGGTTAAAACCCATACCTTCGACATCCGCTTAATTTTCACTTGGCAGGGTGCGGTCTTTAGCTGCGATAGTCGTTACCTTTCCCTTGGTTTTCAAACCCGCCCGTGCAGCTGCCTTTGATGGCGTCAACCCGCAATTGGAACAAGCCGCCCGAGTGCTGGGTTTATCGGAAAGTGCTGTTTTCCTGCGCGTTACCCTACCTTTGACTCTGAGGAGGCCTGCTGGTCGGCTTTCTGTTGGCGTTTGCCCCGAGCATTAGGTGAATTCGGTGCCACACTCAATGATTGCTCGGCAGCATTCCCGGTCAAACCCAAACCTCTCCATTGCCGTGCATATGAAGCTGTTCAGGCAGGGAACGACCTTTCGCCAACCAACTGGTACTGCTGATTTCTACCGTCTCGCATTACGGTTTTATGGACGACTTCCCGTTTAGCCGAAAACCCAAGCGATGCGCACATGAACCATACGGACTGGATATTCGACTTTCTCCTTACAAGCACAAGTGTCTGCAGGCAAAAACGTTTTGATTTGGACGTTTGCTGTCGAAGCACAGCTCACCGGCTGGCCATTATCGGCCCATCCGGTTCCGGGCAAAAAGTCTGACCCTGCAACTATTGGCCAGCCTTTCCGCCCCCTGCACAAGGATATCGTCCGCATTGACGGGCAAACCCGAGCGATACGGCACAGAAACCTGGTTGCCGCCGCAATAACGCCAAGTCGGGCTACATGTTTCAAGATCTACGCCCTGTTCCCCCATCTGACTGTGGTACAAAAATATCGCTTTTTCGGACTCATAAACACGGCTGGCACAATCCTTCAAACCGTAACCTTACAGAATCGGTACTCCTGTGGCTGGAAACGGATGCAGCTGCAACATATCTCCGGCCATTATCCGCACCAAATTTCGGCGGTCAGAAACAGCGTACAGCCCTCAGCCCGTTCCTGTATCATCCCGTCCGAAATGGCTGCTATTGGATGAACCTGCTCTCTGCCCTAGATGCCGATCTGCGCCAACAAATGCGCCAACTGGTCAGGAGAACCGCAAAGCGAATTATCAGTACCGATGCTCATCATCAGCCACGATTCTGCGGATACCCAAGCATTGGCAGATGAAGTGCTGCATATGGAAAACGGCCGTCTAAAAGATTAAATCAAGCAAGTTTTTAAATAGGCCCATAGCATAAAACATATGGGCCTATCTTTTCAGACGGCCTATATCCCGTTAGCCGGAACCACTAAACAGCTCTTCTTTACTCCACACATTCCAATATGACATATCCTGCTGCCTGAGCCTGACAGCATTAGCCAAAATAACTAATCACCAGCATCAAAAGTGTTATCCCTTTCCTTCTTTTTTCTTTATGGCAAACCCTTTTCGGAGCATATTCTCTAGCCTTCAACTATTTTATATTGCAGTAGTAGAAAACTATTCTGGTTGCAACTCCGCCGACCGGGATGACAACCATAAGGAACCCGCCATGAGCCACTTTTTAGACAGACTGAAATTTTTCAGCCAAAAACATGAGCCCTTTGCCGACGGACACGGCGTACTGACCGAAGAAGACCGCAAATGGGGAAAATGCTCACCGCAGCCGCTGGCAAATACGATAAAGTAGTACGTTCCACTCACGGTGTGAACTGTACCGGTTCGTGCAGCTGGAAAGTCGATGTAAAAACGGCCCTGATTATCTTGGGAAACCCAGCAGACCGACTATCCCCGCACCCGACTGACTTGTCTAACCATGAGCTGCGCGGTTGCCCCGCGGTGCTTCGTACAGCTGGTGGGCGTGTATTCAGCCCAACGTGTGCAACTATCCCGATGATTCGCGGCATATTGGCTGAAATGTGGCGCGACGCGCGAAAACCACGTTCCGATTGAGGCATGGGCATCCATCGTAGAAGACGAAAATCGTGCCATAGGGCTTACAAAAACCCAGCGTGGTCTGGGTGGCTTTGTCCGCGCAACTTGGGATGAAGCCAATGAAAATGGTTGCCGCGGCCAACGCTTACACCATCACTATGGCCCCTGACTGCGTTATCGGCTTCTCGCCGATTCCCGCCATGTCAATGGTAGTTACGCTGCCGGGGCACGTTATTTGGGCTTAATCGGTGGTGTTCCTCTCGTTCTATGATGGTATTGCGACTTGCCGCCAGCCAGTCCTCAAGTTTGGGGCGAACAAACCGACGTGGCTCGAATCTGCCGACTGGTATAACTCAAACTACCCACTGGTTTGGGGTTCCAACGTCGATGACACGCACGCCCGATGCCCACTTCTATACCGAAGTTCGCCACAAAGGCACCAAAAACCGTAGCCGCTATCTTCCGACTTTGGCGAAATGGCGAAATTCGGCGATATTTTGGCTTTGCACTCGAAACAAGGTACCGACGCGGCTTTTGGCAATGGCGATGGGTCATGTCATCCTGAAAGAGTTCCATCTCGACAACCCCTCCCTTACTTTTACTGATTATGTTCGCCGCTTAACCGACATGCCGATGTTGGTTCGCTTGGATGCCGACAATAAAGGCTACGCGCCGAAATATTTCCTACGCGCATCTGAATTAGATACATTTTGATGGAGAACAAAATGCCGATTGGAAAACCTTTAGTATGGGATGAGCTTAGACGGCCTTTGCCTCGCCTAACGGTTCCATCGGTTTCCGCTGGGACGGCAGCCAAAATGGAACTTTGGAAACCCGCGCGCAAGATAAAGAAGTACATGCTGCTCTGTCGCTGAAAGAGCGTGCTGATGAAGTGGTAAACGAGTTTCACTTTATTTTCGGCGGCGAATTTGACGACATGATTTACCGCAAAGTGCCTGCCAAACGCATTCCGCTGGCCAACGGTGAGACCGCGCTGGTAGCGACTGTTTTCGACCTGATGGTAGCCAGCTACGGCGTAGACAACGGTTTAGGGCTGCGAAAAACTCCGCCAAAGATTATTTCGATGACAAAAACCCTATACCCCGCGCATGGCAGGAAAAACATACCGGCGTCAAACCGAACTGGTCATGTCGAGCAGCCCGCGACCCGCCTCCAAAACGCCCACGACACCGAAGGTCGTGAGCATGGTAATCGTCGGTGCCGGTTTGAACCACCGGTATCACATGGATATGGCGGTATCGCGGCACCTCATCAATGTGCTGATGATGTGGCTCTATCGGCAAATCCGGCGGCGGCTGGTGCCACTATGTCGGCCAAGAGAAAACTTCGCCCGCAAAGCGGCTGGATTCCATTGACCTTGCTACCGACTGGCACCGTCCTCCCCGCCAGATGAACGGCACCTCATTTTCTATGCCCATACCAGCCAATGGCGGCATGAAAAAGTCGGCGTGGACGAAATTCTTGCACCCCGATGCCGACGGGCAACATGAGCAAACCTCCATGATTGACTACAACGCCAAGGCTGAGCGCATGGGTTACGCTGCGCGCACCGCAATCCGCGAAAACCCTCGATATTGCAGATCGCCGCCGCCGCCGGAGTCGATGCTGCCCAGTATGTGGCAGGCCGTCTGAAAGACGGTTCGCTGGACATGGCGTAATGACCCCGACAATCCGAAAAACTTCCCGCGCAACCTGTTTGTACGGGCGTTCGAACTTGCTCGGCTCTTCAGGCAAAGGGCACGAATATTTCCTGAAATACCTGCTGGGCACGCAAAATGCCGTATTAAGCGACGAGAACGACGAAGAATGCATCAAACCGTCTGAAATCACCGTACGCCCTCAGCCGAAGGCAACCTGACCTGTTGACCGTACTGGATTTCCGCATGTCAACCACCCTGCCTGTACGGCGACATCGTATTGCCGACTCGCCACTTGGTACGAAAAAGACGACCTCAACACCCTCGGATATGCACCCATTTATCCATCCGCTTAGCGAGGCCGTACAACCACTGTGGCAAAGCAAAAACCGACTGGGAAATCTGCAAAGGCTTCGCTAAGAAATTCAGCGAATTGGCCAAAGACTACATCGGCGTGCGAAAAGACGTCGTACTCACTCTCGCTGATGCACGACAGCCCGCAAGAGCTCGGTCAGCCGTTTGATCCGAAAGACTGGAAACATGGCGAATGCGACCCGATTCCAGGCAAAACCATGCCCTGCAATTACCGTGGTTGAGCGCGATTACGGCGCGATTTACGAAAAATTCACTTCAGTCGGCCCGTTACTGGAAAAAGTCAATAACGGTAAAGGTATGGCTTGGGATACCAAGCATGAAGTTGAATTCCTGCGTAAACTCAACGGTGTACAAGCCACAGGTGTCGGCAAAGGCCAACCGAAAATCGAAACTGCCATTGACGCCTGCGAGATGATCTTAACTCTCGCCCGGAAACCAACGGTCATGTTGCCAAAAAGCATGGAGGCCTTAGGCAAAGCTACTGGTCGCGATCACATCCCATTTGATTAACGCCAGCGAGCATACAGCTATCCGCTTCCGCGACATCGTTGCCCAGCCGCGCAAAATCGTTACTCCGATTTGGTCCGGTGGAAAGCGAAGAAGTGTGTTACAACGCCGGCTATACCAACGTACACGAACTGATCCCGTGGCGTACCATCACCGACCGCCAGCAGTTCTACCAAGACCACAAATGGATGCGGATTTCATGAACACTTGTGTGTATACAAACCTCGCCGTTGATTTTAAAACCACCCAAAAACTGCTGGGCAAACTACCCCAATGGCAACAAGGAAATTACTCCTGAACTTCCTCACGCCTCACCAAAAATGGGGTATTCACAGTACCTATTCGGAAAACCTGCGTATGCTTACTCCTGTTCCGCGGTGGACCGAACTGTGGATTTCCGAAGTCGATGCGAAGAAAGCCGGAATTGTCGATAACGACTGGGTAGAAGTGTTTAATGCCAACGGTACCATTGCCTGTCGCGCCGTGGTGAGCCAACGCATCCCTCGAGACCATGATCCTGATGTATCACGCACAGGATTGTCCATACCCCAGCTAGGCGAGGTTTCGCAAAAACGTGTGGTATCCACACTCGAGTAACCCGCGCTATTCTGAAACCAACCCACATGATTGGCGGCTACGCCCAACTTGCCTACGGTTTTAACTACTACGGTACAGTAGGTCTCCAACCGCGACGAATGGGTGATTGTGCGCAAGATGAGCAAAGTAGACTGGATGGACGAACCTGCAGGTTAAGGTCGTCGAAAACTTAGTGAAGAGAAATGCCTGTCTGAGAGGAAACTCAGACAGGCATTTTATATCAAACGCTCATCAGGAAACTCGTGGATAAATTTAAATCAGGACAAGGGACGAAGCCGTAGAGTAAATAGTACGGAGGGAGGCAACGCCACTGGTTTAAATCACTTAAAGGGCTGAGGCACTGTACAAGACTTTCATCCATGGATAGGACTACTTGTTGAACTACGATAATGAGGATATAATCAGAATATCATCGCACTCTTGGATGGAATGCATTTTATCAGAGAAATGATTTTTATAGACAACTTCCTGTAGCTTTACCTGAAGATCTGTATTAAAGTACCCGTATATTTTACGCACCACTATCGAACACACGCCAATGCCCACAATGAGATGCAGCTAATCGGGTACAATGGTATTTTTCTATCTTTTGGTCTGTCGTCTCCATGAACACACTGACCACCATCACCATCGGCCCAATTTCCACCAGTGACTGCGCCAGCAGCGGCGTGTATGCCGATGAAGGTATTCCCGCACTCAAAAAGCTGGCTTGACAAAGCCGTCCTCAATCCGATCCGTTGTGTGAAGCCTCTTATTCCCTGACGATCAAGACGAAATCAAAAGCGTGCTTATCCATATGGCAGATGAAGAGCATTGCGATGTGATTTTACCACCGGCGGCACAGGGCCCTGCACCACGCGACATCACACCCGAAGCCACACAAGCCGTATTAGACAAGGAACTGCCCTGGTTTTAGGAACAAATGCGCCGTATCAGCCTACATTATGTACCCACAGCCATATTGTCACGCCAAACAGCAGGTGTTCGTGGTAACAGCCTGATTGTGAATCTCTGCTGACCGAAAGCCATTGTTGAAACATTAGGGCGGCGTACGTTCGAAAGATGGCAGCATCGTTGTAGCCCCGGCCTATTCGGTGCCATTCCTTATTGCGTAGATTTAATCGGCGGTGATTTCATTGAAACCAATACTGCGATTTGCACCCGCCTTCCGCCCCAAACAAAAATAAAGATACCGTCTTTGATAACTGATGCAAACTGCAAAAATTTTTATTCTTACTGCTTATTTCCAACAACAGCTATCCCCAAATGCCAAAAGCCAGCGGTGGCCTGATGGAGAAAAATAATAAATAGAAAAGTAGCGACAAGTTAATCAAGACAGTCAGCCAATAGATTCGGCGGAATTCTGTTTTCTGATTTATGCTGCAGCCAAATTTGCGCCAACCATGCACCACTCCACCCGCCAAACAGGCTAGCATGTGCAACGTATTTTCAGGAGTGCGCCAGCTGCCGTTTTCCGCAGCGTATTTATCTTTTGGCATAGGCAGCAAAAGTCATCAGGCTTAATATAACGTACCACAATGGCAATACAGTCGGAACTTTTCCAATCAACCAAGCTAGCCGCCAATAAGATATGGGGAGCGATGGCACAAACAGTAAAAAGTTGGCGATTATGCTCAAATTCATCTTGCTGCTGTTGCCAATGCTCATAGCTCGCTGTTGTTTGCGTACAAACAGCCATTCTTGCACCTGCAAAGCCTGCGTTTTCCCCTGCCTGTGGCTCTGAGGCAAACACTCACCTGTTCATTGATTTCAGGACGCTGCTTCCTTTTTATATTGGCTGATATGAAAAAGATCTCTTCCGATAAATCTTGGCATTTTATGAAGCTGAAACCCTTTTTCATCGTGCCACTTCACAATGTGGCCCTTTTAAATTTTTCAGTCATTTTTCTTTTTGATCATTTGATATTTGGAGGCCGTCTGAAAGCCCCACTCTATACTCTTTATATCTGAAAACCAATAGTCTTCTCATCGCTGCCAATAGTTCCGGGGTAATTTCATACCCGCAATCTTTCCCCGATGATGCTATCGATGCCGCAATAAGGGCACCATGCAGTATACTGTCCGTGGTCTTCCGACAGAAAGTCATCCTCTTCCAGTTCTGTCGAATGGAAAATGGTTAAACAATGAAAAACAGCCGCAAAGCTGTGGCCGTATAAGATACTTCTATTTTAAAGGAAAATTTATGTGCGGCGATGGCAGCGGCAGCCTAATGCTTCATCGTTTGATAGGGTTGATCATGCAATTATTGGCTCGGATAAATGAGGCCGTCTGAAAGCAGACAGGGTGGATGTTAATCTTGAAAGGATGGACGATGAATATTTATCAAATATATTCTGCCGTAGATAATAAAGATGCGATGCAGACTTAAAGCAGGCAGATAGAAAAATTATAGATTTCGTTAATTATAATGAAGGCAGGTATACAAACGAAGCTATTTTTATTGCTCACAGCGTGCTATACTTCTACAAACATCCACCAAACGGATTACGTTCAAACCATTCCCAAAATGTTATTGTTTTCTGAAAATTTTACTTATAAATTGGCTGAGACATTAAAAATGAACTAGACTTTCTTCCCTGCCAAGCTGAAAAATTATGATGAAGAATTCAAATTTTTCCTGGGAAAAATTTAAATTAGCTGGCAATTTAGTGATATGGGAAAAATCAAGCTTTTTATGAAATAGATGGAGAAAAATTTATTGATCACCCGCCTGTATTCTTGAAAACATCTCCAGCTTCGAGTTTTGCGCAAAGGATATAAACGATGATTTGATTTGGGTATTCTCGGATAAATCTAAAGAATTGGTCATATCCAATCATTTTAAAAATAGAATTTCCTCCCGCTTGCATAATTATCCTTTCCCGATTATTTTTTTCAAAAATATACATAATGCAGGGCAAACTGTAATCTGCATGACAAAAATATATTTGTAATAATTCAATTTCTACAATTGATTGATGCTATTTTGCATGGAGGCCGTCTGAAAAATCAACTTTCAGACGGCCTCATCTTCGGAATACAGTCTACAACGGATAACGGCAGCCGATATAGCTCTATCTGAATCACTCTTTAGTACATCTGTTTTTAAAGACAGCAGAAAAGCCAAAATATTTCAATATCTTTAACTTTCTTACTAGGGTCTGTTATCGATTTTTCGACAGCAGGGACATCAGTCAGCCCAATGTATCCCGTTTTTAGCTGTCGTTTTGGGTGTGATGTTTTGTCCCATTAGCTGTTGCGTCAGTTTCTGAAGGTTTTCTCTGATATTTCTGACGGTATCGTGAATGCAGGTTGGGATATTGCGGCCAATCAATTTCCAGATAGATGGCGTTGTTGCGAATAGCGACATACTGCCCTTCTACTTCTTTTCCCATCTAAGGGATTGGCAAGGTGTCACCTTTAAAATGGCAAGCGGTAACGGTAAGTACATTGTCGATCTTATTGACAAAACGTCCCACATTTTCTTCTTTCCGCACGTTCATTCGATCAAGATAACCGGTGAAATTTTTCCGGAATCCAACGCGAAAAATCCAACGATGACGCCTTTGCAATGCAATACATCCTGCACTGCTTGAGGGAGTAAAAAGGCTGATCGGCGTAAACTTTGCAAACGAAGAAGCTGCTGCAGCAATAGCACCCTGCAGGTAATATTATTTTCATCTTATTCCTTGATTTGTACTGGCTTTGAAGGCCGTCTGAAAAATCAAGCTTTTAACAGAATTAAAGCCTATGCCCTGCTTTTCAGACGGCCTTTAAAACCGTTTGTTTTGCCCTGCCACCAGTGGCGTCGATGAGCGCCTGCATTTCGGCAAAAATAAAGTGCGGGTTTGAAGTGTATGGCGGATTAAACTGCAATGCTGCGGCATTTCAGCCTTTGTATCATTTTAATTTTAATCTACTACTAATTTTCGGACACTCATGTTTGGTTACTGCACCTGTTTCGGTGTAGCAGAAATTTGTGTGCCAAACAATGCACGGACTATTTTTGTTAGCGGCAGAGTTACTGCAGGGCGAATGTTTATGTCTGCAAGCGGTTTCAGGATGCCCGTAAAAGACGCTGCAAGTGCGCCACCCTGCTTCAACTATGCGCATTTCCCCGGCATTGGGCGATGAGGTCTTCAGGAACACGTCACCCGAAGCGCAGACAAAATTTGATAGCAAAATCGGCAGTTATGGCGTTTGCGGTAATGACGCCATCCCGCACAGCTTCGCGCTTGGTTTCGTACAGGCTTGCTGGTTGGGTATTCGGCAAATCACACATCTCGGACAAACTATTGGCAGTGTGGCAGTCGTTCAGTAGGCCGTTGGCACAGGCACCTACTGCAAAATTCCGCCCACAATCCTACCCCTGCTGCTTAAACGCACGGGCCAAATCGATGATTTTCAGACGGCTCACTGACAAGTCCCGCCACGATTGGGTCGCGCCGATTAGAATCAGAGCGTCGGCATCAGGCAGTCGTTCGTTCAAGGTTAAATCGGGCTGCACTGCGAAGGTTGCCCATGGATGTTTTTCGGATTTTTGTCGGTGGAAATGTAGCGGACAGTAGCTGAGAATTGTTGTGCGGAGCCAGCAAAAGCGGTTTCCCAGTCGGCAAACTGTTCTCAAGATAATAACAGCAACGGTTTTCATAGACTTTTCCTTACGTGGTTAAAAACGGTTTCAGGCAGCCTGCACTGCTTCTTTACCCCAACTTCGCTTTAATCAATTCCTGCACCTGCGCGGGATTCGCTTTTGCCTTTTGCTGGCCTTCATCACTTGTCCCACAATCGCATTCAGGGCTTTTTCGTTGCCGGATTTAAATTGTTCCACGGCTTTTGGCGTTGTTTGCCAGCACTTCGTCCACCATGGCTTCAATCGCGCCGGTATCGGTCATCTGCTGCAAGCCGTGTTTTTTCAATGATTTCGGGCAATGGAGGCTTCTGGTTCCGCCTCACATGGCTTCAAAGGCTTTTTTCGCCAATTTGCTGCTTAATGTGCCGTCGGCGATTTTGCCTACCAGCGCGGCGAGGCGTGGCGGTATCGGGCTGTCGGCAAAGTTCCATGCCTTCTTTGTTCAGCGTGGCGGCGAGTTCGCCGTTCATCCAGTTGGCAGTCAGCTTGCCTTGTCCGCTGGCTTTGGCGGCTTCTTCAAAAATAGGCAGCCTGCACGCGGCTGGCGGTGAGCAGGCGCGCGTCGTAGTCGGATCACGCCGTAATCCGCCACGAAACGCGCCGCCATTTCTTTTCGGCAGCTCGGGCATTTCTGCTTTGGCTTTTTGCAACCGGTCGTCTGAAATGATGACGGGCAGCAAATCGGGGTCGGGAAGTAGCGGTAGTCGTGCGCGTCTTCTTTCAAAACGCATCACGCGGGTTTCGCCTTTTTCGGGTCGAAACAGCATGGTTGCCTGCTGTACTTTGCCGCCGTCTTCCAAAAATCTCGATTTGCGCTTCCACTTCGTAATTAATCGCCTGCTCTAAGAAACGGAAGGAATTGAGGTTTTTAATCTCGCGGCGCGTGCCGAATTCCGCTTGGCCTTTCGGACGCACGGATACGTTGGCATCAACGCGGAACGAGCCTTCCGCCATATTGCCGTCGCAGATGTCCAGCCAGGTTACCAAGCTGTGCAGGCTTTTGGCGTAGGCAACGGCTTCGGCGGCGGAGCGCATTTCGGGTTCGGATACCACTTCCAACAGCGGCGTGCCGGCGCGGTTCAGGTCGATACCGGTCGCGCCGTTCAGCCTTCATGCACGGATTTGCCCGCGTCTTCTTCCATGTGCGCGCGGGTTACGTTGATGGTTTTTCACATCGTCGCCGACCACGATTTCCAGCTTTGCCGTGTTCGACAATCGGCAAATCCAACTGGCTGATTTGATAGCCTTTTGGGCAAGTCGGGATAGAAGTAGTTTTTGCGGTCGAACACGTTTTTCTGATTGATTTTTCGCATCCAAAGCCAGTTCCAATTTGATGGCTTTTTCAACGACTTCGCGGTTCATTACCGGCAGTACGCCCGGCAGCGCGCATTCCACCACGCTGGCGTGTGCGCATTGGTTCCGCACCGAATGCGGTCGATGCGCCGCTGAAAGATTTTGGATTTTGTGTTGAGTTGACGTGGATTTCCAGTCCGATTACGGTTTCCCAGGTCATAAGGGGTCTTTCTGCTGAAGAAGGGTTAATCGGTTCGTAGGGCGGGTTTCCGGTTGGCAGAGGCTACCTGAAAACCTAGATTCTATCTTTCAGACGGCCTTTACCGCTATTTTCTGCGCGGCTGGAAGCCGGCAGCTGCGCAGTGGAAGCGGTAGGCGGCCAGCCGCAAAAACGAGGCCGACGGCAAACAGCAGATGCAGGGGTAAAGGCGTTTATCCAGCTGATCCGCGCGAGGAAACACATCAGCCGCTGGATGAGCGATGGCAACGCTGCCGTAGAGGTCGGCACGCAATACGATGTGGGCACGCCGTTCACCAAAAATATCGCGGGCAACGCCGCCGCCCACAGCGGTGAGCGAAGGCGAGCACGATTACGCCGAACAGGTTGAGCTGCAGGCCGATGCCGATTTGTGCACCGGTGATGCTGGAAGGCGGCCAGGCCGATGGCGTCGGCAATCAGGAAGGCGGCGGCAGGTAGGGTGCGGCGGTAGCGCTGCACGCGCAGCAGCCAGGCGATAGCGAGGTGGCGAATCACCACAATCAGCGCGTCGGTGTGCCGGAACACCTGCGGCACATGCCCCACCAGCGCATCGCGCATCATGCCGCCGCCCACGGCAGTGAGCAAGGGCGGTGATGACCACGCCGAGCACGTCGAGCCGTTTGCTGTAGCCGACGAGGTAGCCGGACACGGCGAAGGCGGCGGTGCTGATGATTTGATGAAGTCGGTGGGTGGTCATGAGCTGTGTAGTCTTGCAGGCAGTGTTAGGTGGTTAAATAGGTTTTCAGGACGGCCTCAGAGGCTACCTCGAAAAGTTTCGCATGGCTGGCATCTGCATGCTGGTTAGTCATCTTAAATTGCTTTCTAGGCAGCCTTTAGTCTGCACTGTTTCTGCTTTAACCGCTTGAACTGCCGATAACCGCCAGAGCAGGCGGCTTTTGGCAGAGGCTGCCGCGCGGGTAGCGTACCGGTGGGTAGTTTTGGCACGGGTCATGGCAACGCAGAGCAGGCGCGCGTTGTCGGCTTCCTGGCTCTGCGCTTTATGCTTGGCAGTAGGCAGATGCCCACCAGCATCACGCGCTGAATTCGAGGCCTTGCTGCTGTGCATGCAGCGACGGGCAACGGCGCTATCGTGCGATCGTAGGCCTTTGCTGCCGCCGCAGCGCAGGGAGTGGCGGGTGCCTTTTGTTTCACAGCCTGGGCAACGCTCGTTGCATTTGTTCTTTGCTGTAACAGATGATGGCGATGTCTCGCGGCGGAACGCGGCTTTGAGCCATTTTGTCGAGGCAGCGGGCAAGGTATGCGAGCCTCGCCCCTGCCAGCGTATCTTTGATGTGAGGGCGAAATGCCGTTTACACCTGCGGCCTGGCGCTCGACTCAGCGGCACGCCGTCTTCGCTGCTTTCGCGGCCGCATTTTGTTTTGGGGCAAACAGGTAGGGCGAATCCGATAATTTCTTTGGCATTGCGGTAGTTCTAGGCGCAGTGAGCGGTGGTGCGGCCTGGGCTTTCGATGCCGACGCTGGAGAGTGTGCAGTCTCCAAGCCCGCACCCTCCGCTGTAGACGGCCTGAGCATCATCGTAGAGCAGCAACAATGGCTGCTGTTGTCGGCGCGAGCATATGCATCGCCCAGGCGCAGCCAGTCGGCTTCGAAGTCATGCCTTTCATCAATCAGCACCGCGCCGTAGCGGCTGCCGCAGTGCCGTCGCATGGCTTGCAAGCACGGTCAGCGGGCGTGCTCAGTACCGGGCAGGTGGCGGTAGCGCCCGGGCGCGTCCAGCCTGGGTGCTTTTTGCAGTTTGCCGCACCCAGGTGGAAGCTGCACACCTCACTTTCCGCCAAGCCTTGTCGGCCACGGCGGTACGTAATTATCGGCCAATACGCGGTTGTAGCACAGCACCAAAACGGGTTTGTCGGACTGTTCACAGGTATTGGCAGCGCATCAGCAAAATCAGGGTCTTGCCGCTGCCCGCCACGCCGTGGATGACGCGTGGCCGCCACCGATACTACGGGCAAGCTGCTCCCGTTGGATGTCCATGATTTTGATGATGTCGGGCGCAGCGATGGGGTGCACAGAGTCGGCAGCTGGGGCTCAGCTGCTTTTCCGTTTTGCCTTCGGCCTGGTCGGCCGCGAACAGTTCTTGCTGCTCGCGGGTTGATGCGGACTTCGGGAAACAAATGCCAACGGATGAGGTCGGTTTCGCTGCGGCTCAGGCTGCATTCGATACGGTAGGGAACATGGCGGCCAGCCTGTCGGCGATGTTCGTTGCCCTGCCCGCTTTTCAAATCGTCTTTATACAGCGTTTGCGTGCGGCATCAGATGGTCGAATTTGGCGATGTCGGTACTGGCGATGTCGCTGCGGCTGAACAGTAAAACTACGCCGTGCGCGTAGGATGCGCAGCCTGCCTTGTATTCGCCCTCGGTGTGCTGCAAGCGGGTTTCTTTTGATAACAAGTCGATGATTTGGAACATATAGCCGCGCGCCTGCTCCAACGGGTGTTTGACTGTCTTCGCGGTGTGCTCGAACACCATTTCGCATTCGGTCTGTCAGCGCCCAAAGCTGCTGCCCGCCCAATCCTTTACTTCCAAGCACAACAGCCCCCCTGTTTGAACAGTACAGAAATCGGCATACAGCCGTTTCATCGGCACGTTGTACCAAACGATGCAAGTCTTCGGCCAAATATTCGCGCAGGAAATCGGCGGTTTTACGCTCACCTGCGGTCATGGCTTTGCGGATATGCTCGCTCAGTCAGGGGATAAACTGCGGCATTGATGTTTTCCTCTTTAATCTTAGCCTGTTTTAAATTTTCAGGCAGCCTCAAGGTAGGGAAGCGGTATGGGTTACAACACCTAATTTACAAGCTATTCCTTGGGTTTTAAACTTGCCATCCAAACCTTCATATTTTTGAGTAGTTTGGCGTAGTTTAGGGTTTTGGTTGGTGCATTACTCAGGCTACCTAAAAAAGATTATTCAAAACAAAATACAGATTCTCTATTAATTTCAGGTAGCCTTTCAGACCTCAAAGGCTACCTGAAAACTTTCACGCACTTGCTGTATGCCAATCGCTCGCCAACCAGCTTGATGCGCTGCGCCAAGGATTTTGGCTTCGGAGAAGTGGTTGCCGATAAATTGCTACGCCGATGGGCAGTCCGCTGCTGCTGAAACCCGCGGGCAGGTCAGGCGGGCAAGCGCCAGATTCACGGCGATGGTGTAGATGTCGGAAAGGGTACATCTGCACGGATCGTGGATGTCGCTGCCGAGTTTCGGGGGCGGCGGGCGCAGTCGGGCGCGAGGATGAAATCACATTGCGCGAAGGCCGTCTGAAAATCGTTGGCAACAGAGGCGGCGCAGTTTTTGGGCTTTCAGCAATAGGCACGTAGTAGCCGTGCGACAACACATAAGTACCGATCATGATGCGGCGTTTGACTTGCCGCCGAAACCTTCGGCGCGGTGTGCTGTACATATTTCTTCAGGTCGCCGAATTGGGCGGCGCGGTGACTGTAGCGCACGCCGTCGTAGCGGGAAAAGGTTGGTGCTGGCTCGGCGGAAGCGAGGACGTAGTAAGCGGGGATGGATCAGGCGGTTTGCGGCAGGAAACTTCAATGGTTTCCGCACTTGCGCTTTTCTTTAAAAGGTTGATGACGCTTTGTAAAAGGCAGCCCGCACATCGGCATCCGCGCCTTCGCCGAAATATTCTTTTAGGCAGGCCGATTTTCATGCCTTTGAGCGGTTTGTCCAAATCGCGGGTGTAGTCTTTGCTGCGTTCCAAGCTGGTGGAATCGCGCTCGTCGAAGCTTCGCTATCGCATTGAGCAAAATCGCGCAGTCTTTCGGCGGTTTGTGCCATCGGACCGGCTTGGTCGAAACTGGAGGCGTAGGCGACCATGCCGAAGCGGGAAACCGTGCCGTAGGTGGGTTTGATGCCGGTGATGCCGCAGTGATGCGGGCTGGCGGATGGAGCCACCGGTGTCGGAAACCGAGCGCGGCAGGGCAAGGCGCGGCAACGACCGCTGCGGAACCGCCGGACGAACCGCTGAACGTGTTCGGATTCCACGGATTTTTGGTTGCGCCGTAGAACGAGGTTTCATTGGTCGAGCCCATAGCAAACTCGTCCATATTGGTACGACTGAGCGTTACCATGCCTTCGTCGAGCAGGTTTTGTAATGACGGTGGCAGTGTAGGGAGACGAAAGTTGTCCAGCATTTTGAGCCGCAACGCGCTGCGCCAGCCTGTTTGACAGAAAATATCTTTGTAGGGCGATGGGTACGCCGGTAAGCGCGGTGGCGTTGCTTTCGCGCGATGACGTGCATCGGCGGCACGGGCTTCGGCGAGGGTTTTGTCTTGATCGAGGTGATGTAGCCGTTGATTGCCGGGTTCTGCGCAGCAATGGCGGCGAGGTATTCGGCTGCCAGTCTCGACGTTGCGGAGATTTGTCTTTGGATTGGCAGTAGTTGGCTGGCTTTTGGGTGAGGTGTATGGGTCATGAGGGTCTTTCGGTTGGAAATTATTGCGAATTTAAAGGTTAATGGGTGCAGGCTGCCTTTTTCTGGGGCTGGCTCTGAAAATACTGACCATATCAACTTTTTAGAAGTATCGCGTTTCCATGAGCATGCTGCATGAAACGGTACAGCAGCAGATTGTTCGTCATTTTCATCATAATCATCAATATAAAATGCAAACAGCAATATGCCGTTTTCAGCACTGATTGCCGAACAGGCCTTCTTGGTCGCATTGTTGTCAGTGCGCTATCAGGGCTGTTTCGTATTCGGCGCGTTTTGCTGATAGGTGTCGTCATCGTCATCTAGGTCTGACGCTGCGGTATCCAGCTTGGTAGAGCCTCGCTTTGTTTTTCCAGCCAGTTGTCTGAAACGCATTTCTGGATTTCGGTTTGACCTCGTCATAAAGTGTACATCTGCCATCCCAAATCGCCTGCAGGTACGGTGCAGTTTTTCAGTATTCCCTGCGTGCTTGGGCAAAGGCAGCAAGTCCTGATGGGTACGGCATGTTGCTCGCGGCATCATAGTCGTCTACCAGATAGAAATAATACGCGGCAGAGTCTTTCTACTGCCTGTTCGACCTGTTGCATATGGCATGAAACATTGGCGACGCTCGACGGCGATATCGTAGGTTTTAGTTTTGGGTATACTTCTCTAAGTTTGAATAATTTGCGCAGGCTGCCGTTTGAGGCTCCAGGCCGCCTGAAAATTCAATCCCGCCCGCCAATCCATTCGGCGGGCAGTACGCTGTCGCGCACTCCAAAACAAAAACCCTGCATCTCCATCAGGATAGCGTTTCAGGGTTCTCGCAAAACGTCGCGGTAGATGCGCCGGACGAGATACGTGCAAATCTGGTCCGTATCAAATCTCGACCACTCGAGCTTCGCCGTCTGCCTGCGGTAGTGGATTTGCTGTCCGGTATGCAGGGCGGCAGCAGGTCGAGCCTCGCCTTCGTCGGCGGCATATCACCGCGTCTGATAACCAGTCGCGCCGACTGCGACCTGATCCTGCCTCGCCGATGCCTCTCAGCATTCGGCGTTTTCCACTGCGTCGGCGTAATCCCAGAGATTCCTCTGTGAGCAGTCGGCAACATCTGCCATAAAGCCTGGTCGGGCTATCTCGCTGATGCTGAGTTTCGAAACCCGCGCCTTCTTCGCAGCAGCCAAACAGCCATGCGGGTGGTCTAGCGCTGCTGGTGCTCTGCCGGAACGCGCGGATGCGGTCGGCAAGGTGGCGATGACGGGTCTCGAAAGACTCGCTGTATCGAGGTTTAACGGGTCATTAGGACGCTCTTCTGTGGGTTTATAGACCGGTGCCTCGCAGAAACCCGTATTGTTTGTTTCAGCCGGCTGAAACCCGCCGACGGTATCTGGGAAACAGACCGCCTGAAAACGGAAAATACCGGCAGGCAGACCTGCGGTTTGCCACCCTCTCCCCCAATCTTTCTTCGCAGAGGGTGCAGGCCGAAATCCGGGCCTGCTTCGAGACTCGTACTAACTGCGCATCCTGTGGGCGCAGTAGCAGGCTGCCGTATCTCCTTGCCAATCCGTTGTTTTCAGACCAGCTGAAAGCCGTAGTTTCAGTGGCGAAGCGTTGCAAATCATCTGCCATTTGGCGACTGATTTCAGACCGTGTATTCGCAGCACACCAACCGACTGTAGTGCCAGCACGTCAAGCCTCTGTATGGCAAGCAGGCGTACTGTTGCACCAGGTTTCAGACGGCCTGTAATTTTAATGCTGCCAAATGCAGTGGCAATAATCACTTTATCGGATTGGTAAACTTCGGTTTCCTGCTGTTTGCATAGTTCCGCAATATTTTCGCAGTCTTGATCTATCTGGGGAGTGCAGGTAGTCCATACCCCAATATTCACAAATCAACTTTCTGTGGAAAAGCCAATGTATCCAGATCGAGCATTTTTGCGGAAGGTTTGCATCGCTCATACAACGCATCGCTGCCTTCGTCACTGCCGAACGGAGCTTCTTCGTCACCGCAATCGTAGTAGAAATCATCGGTTAAGTATCGGACAAAGTGTGGGTGCGAGGTTTTCGCGATGTGGACCGTAATCTTCATCGTCAAAAATAAAAGTCGGTCGATGAAATTAAAATCGGATGCAGGTTTATAGCCTTTTTGGTCTTTTTGCGCGATGAGTCTGTCAGCGGCTTTTTGACACTCTGCTTCATCGCCGTATTCGGTAATTTGAAAACGTCCGTCTCGTTCCAAGTTTACCGGAAATTGACCATGATGTCATTGCCAGCGAGAATCATTAATCCAAAATTTTTGAGATTTGCTCGTCGTGTATAAATGAAAAGCCTACTTCATAGAAGTCCTTTTCAGGCCGTCTGAAAAAGCGTGATATGACTCCCACAGACGGCCTGCTTTAGGCAAAAGCTAAAACATCTGATGCTTGTTTATTTCACGCGGCGGCACACGGTTTTCACCATTTTGCTGCTGTGCATTGCTTCTTCGGAATCTTCTTTTTGCACCTGCTCAATTGACTTTCCCTGCGGCATTTTTCAGGGCCATCGTAATCGTGGATATCGGCTCGCCTTCGTTTAAGCTCGGTTTTTCCGAACAGAGCAATCGCACTCATGACAGACTGCTTTGGGCTCTTGGCAGTGCACCCAATCCAAAATCAGCATATGGGCATGTTTGCTCGCACGGGCAGGTTGATGCAGCGTGACGGTCGAATACCAACCGTTAGCAAGATACACTGGACGGATAGAGCGATGCACCGTATGTAGCCATCCGCTTTCGTAGTCATACAATGCACGGTTTTGCCGGAACGGCTAAGCAAGCAGGGCGGCGGATTTGTCGTTACCACCCTGTTTCGCGTGCGGCATGGACACTAACGGCAAATGCGCCGAGCAGGTACAGCTGTCAAGATTTTGTCATCATTGGCTCCTTAAAAATTACATTCAACTTACTCTTCAATCACCTGAGGTACGATATACAGACGATTGCGAACTTCGGGGGCGACAGCTTGATATTCGGCAGCGTGATCGGTTTCGGTAACGGCATCTTCACGCAGGCGCAGCGCGGTTTCATGCGGGTGCGGCATGGGCTCTACTCGTTCTGTATTCAACAGACCGCATTTTCTCAACCATAGCGAAAAATGTCATCTCAACTCGGACAAAGCTTTCGTTTTCTCGTTTTCTGTCAAACTCAAGCGCGACAGCTTGGCAATTTTTCCACATCAGACAAACTCAGTGCCATGAAAAATTCTTAAAGATAATTAGCAATATTGGCGAATTAAGGGCTATGATAGCGCGTTTTCCGAACTACTGCGGCGCGGGATTATAACCGAAACCTTCCCTGGCCATTGATAGATTTCGCTTTTCAGACGGCCTGTCGCGCTTGATTCAGGCCGTCTGAAAATGTGTTCAATACATTGTTACCATTCAGGATTACTCATGTTTCTGCGTTTCATCACACGTTATTTCTCCAATGATTTGGCCATCGACTTGGGCACCGCCAACACTTTGATGTACTCGCAAAGGCAAGGCATCGTTCTGGACGAACCTTCAGTGCAGGCTATGCAGATTCATCGACACAGGGCAACGTTCGGTCTTTGGCCGTCGGCACTGATGCAAAATGCTCATGCCGCACGCCGGGCAGCATCAGCTTTCATCCGCCCCATGAAGGACGGCGTTATTGCTGAATTTACTGTAACCTCTGATATGCTAAAGCTATCTTCATTAAAAAGTAAACTAATAGCCGTTTTGCCGCCAACCCCGCGATATCGTCATCTGTGTTCCCTGCGGCTCTCACCCAGCAGAAAGAAAAAGCGATTCAAAAACTCAGCTGAAGAAGCCGGTGCATCAGCTGTCTATCTGATTCAAGAACCGCATGGCTGCAGCCATAGGTGCAGGTCTGCCGATCGACGAGCCGACCGGTTCAATGGTGGTCGATATCGGCGGCGGTACAACCGAGGTGGGAGTAATGTCCTTATCCGGCATGGTATATCTCATTCGGTACGTGTCGGCGGAGATGCGTTTGACGAAGCGATTATTAACTATGTCCGCCGCAATTGCGGCATGCTGATTGGCGAAGCGACCGCCGAAAGCATCAAAAAGAAATCGGCACGGCATTCCCGGGCATGGAAGTCAAAGAAATCGAAGTCAAAGGCACAACGTCGCCGAAGGCATCCCCGTCTCGTTTACGCATTTCCTCCAACGAAATACTTGAAGCCATTACAGAGCCCATCAATCAAATCGATAATCTGTAAAACCGCACTGGAAAAACCCCGCCCGAACTGGTGCCGACATTGCCGAACGCGGCTTGGTACTCGACCGGTGGCGGAGCATTATTGAAAGGATTAGATCGGCTTTTTGGCAGAAGAAACCGGATTGCGCGTTGATGATTGCCGAAGATCCGCTGATCTGCAGTGGCACGCGGCACAGGCGCGCGCATTGACTCTGATAGGCCGTCTGAATTCCATTTTGCTCCAAACCCCAATTTTTCGCCGTTGCCCGCCATGTCCAAATCCCTTTAGTTTTACCCGCAGTTATCGCGAGCGTCCTGTCAATCGGTTGATTATCCTGTCGATAATCAGCATCCTCGTTGATGGTATTTGGACAACCGCTATGCGCAGCCGTCCCGCCAAACTCAAGGCTTCACTGGCCACCGCACTGCAGACCTTTGCATGGCTGGCCGACCAACCTGTCGCACTGTACGACTACGGCAGTACATTCCCGCAATCACAGCAAACGCTATTCAGCATCAAAGACTGCAAAACCGAAAATATGCGCCTGAGCACCGCCATCCGGCAAAACGACGTCACAGCGGCTTCAGCTGGCAGAATTGAAAAACTCAACCTTTTAGCCTGCAGACGGTATCGGCAACAGCACGGCGGCACGAAATTGCTGTCCAACGGCAAAAACTTTGTCTGACAAATTATTGTTAAACAAAGGCAGCAACGACGGACCGAAGCGCCGGCGATGCGGTAATCGATCACGGCCATAATCGGCCAGACCGGCAGCGCAGCCTTTAATGCCGAATTAACCGTACTCACCAGCAGTCAGACGGTCGTTCCTGTACGGTGGCGCGTACCGGCGTCACGCAGTTTGGTCTATGGCGACAGCAACCAGGTTTCCTGCGCTATTTCCCCATTAGATGCCGATTTGCAGCCCAGGGCGATTTACTGGTCACATCAGGAATGGATTCCGCCCTACCCTGCCGGTCATTCCCGTAGCCAAAGTGGAAAGTGCCCTGCGTTCTTCCGGAACGCCTTACTACCGCACGACCTTATCCATCTCGCCGCCATCGCGCAGTAGCAAATATGTTTTGGTATTGCCGCAAATCGAAGAACTGAGTCGATTCAGACGGCTCCTCCGCTGCGGCATCCTCTCCCCAATAAGAACCCGCGACTGATTTTCGACGACTTTCACAACCGGATTCCCAAACGTCTGATTGCCGCCACTTTCGCCGCTTCCCCTGTTGTTTGACCTGATTCCGTTTCCGCCGCACTGTCCTTCTGGCTGCCTGAAATGACTCGCCCTGACGCCTGCTGTATTGGGGCTTCAACCGCCCGCAATCGGTCGGCCTGTTACCGCGTCGCCTGCGGCCTCATTTCTGATACCGGTATCGCTGCGTACCACTCGGACAACACGCTGGCCTATGTCCTGATGGTCTTCTTCATTCAAAAATACCAACGCGCATTATCCTGCAAAGCTATGCTTTTCAGTCGGTTGCCGTCTTTATCGCACTAACCGGAAGTCAGCCACACCGCTGATTATCCGCCTGATAAGCGAACACCGCCTCATCGGCCTATCCGGACTCTTTAGCCCCGTCGTGGGCGCGCACTGGCCTGGCTGATGCTGAACAAAATTGATGCTGGCTGCCCTCAACCTGCACTTTCGTCGCCGCCGATGAAAACATTCGCACATATCTCGCGTCCCGGCAATGACAATGCCTCCATCCAGCGCGACTTCCTATCAGACTACTTGCCGCCTTTCTGCTTATCTTCCTGTTATTCAGCATCTCTGGCGGCACGCTTTGTCCATCTTCAACTCCACAAACGGGACGAATTTCACCGCCCAAGCAGCCTCCAACCGTATTTCCTTAATTCCTACGGCACCGGATACGAGAAATCGTCGACGCGAACGGCGTGTGCACGCTGGCGCGCAACTATCCGGCCTACTCATTGGAAATCGTACCCCAGCCAAATCAAAGGCAAACTCGACGACACCATCGCCGTCCTAAAAACACTGGCCGACATTAGCCGAAAGCCGATTTAAACCCGTTTTTCAGAAATTCCGCACCGAATTCCGTTCCTACGAAAAATCCCGCTCAAGCTGAAACTCACGCCGGACGAGGCCTCGCGTATCGCCGCCCGCTCTATATGCGCGTGCCCCGGGCGTGGAAATCAACGCCCGAACCTTCCGCGAATACCCCTTATGGGCGAACTGACCGCACACTTTTCCGGCTACATCGAGCCGCATCAGCGACAAAGACCAAGCCAAACCGGCTGGAAGAAAAACTCGGCTCACTGTATCGGGGCAGCACCACATCGGCAAATCCGGCTTGAAAGCTTTTACGAACGCCAGCGCTACATGGCTTGCCCGGCTACCGCGAAGTGGAAAAGACGCCTCACGGCAACATCATCCGCACTGCGCACCGTCCCGCCGCAAAACGGCCAGACCCGAAGCTGGCGATGGACATCTCGCCTGCAACAAGAAGCCGTCCGCCTGATGCGGCGGCAAACGCGGGGCCATGGTAGCCATCAACCCGCAAACAGGCGGCGTACTGGCCTTTTGTATCCAACCCTGCCTTTCAACCTCCCAACCTCTTCTATCGACGGCATCGACAGCGAGAATTGGAAAGCACTGAACGAAAACTGGCAAAAGCCGCTGATCAACCGTGTTACCCAAGGCCTCTATCCGCCGGGCTCCACTTTCAAAACCATTTATGGGCATGGCCCCTGCTCGAAAGCGGCAAAATTACGGCCAATCATCCGTGATCCCGCCCCCGGCGCGATGGAGCATTCCGGGAACCAAACATCATGTTCCGCGACTCCGTCCGCAGCGGCCACGGTTCGGCTAACTTAAAGCAAAGCCATCCAAGTTTCCTCGATACCTTCTACCGCCTCGGATTTTCGAAACTGGGCATTGAGAAAATCCGTCCGTATTTGGCGGAATTCGACCTCGGCCAACAAACCGGTATCGATTTGCCGAACGAATACCGAGGCGTACGCCCTCGCCCGAATGGAAAGAAAAACGGTTTTCCGCTCCCGCCTGAACGGCGCCGCTGGAACATCGCCGAAATGGTGCCGCATCAGCATCGGCCAGGGCTATAACGCCTATACCCCGCTGCAAATGGCGCACGCCACCGCCACCTGGCCAACAACGGCAGTGGTTTACCGTCCGCACCTCTGGTCAAAGAGCTGCTCGACTCACAACAAACCAGCAAATCACCCTGATCGACCCTAAACCGCAGCGCGCATCCCGCCCTTCAGCAAAGCAATTTCAACTACGTCAGCGGCGATGGCCAAAGGTGATCGCAGCCGGGCGGAACCGCACGCAAAAATCGGCGGGCTCTGAAATACAGCATGGGCGGCAAAACCGGCACCGCCCAAGTGGTGCAAATCGCCCAAGGTAAAAACTACAAATGCCGCCGCACTGGCCGAACAACACCGCGACCACGCCTGGTTCATCGCCTTCGCGCCCATGGAAAACCGCAAATCGCCATTGCCGTGATTTCTGGAAAACGGCGGCTGGGGCTGCCAATGCCGCCCCCTGGCCCGCGGACTGAGCGATTATTACCTGCTCAAACTCAAATCGGGCGGCGACCACGACATCCCCGGTGGACAACCGCAATAAAACAGGCGTGGAAAAACCCCCGCTGGCAGGCAGCGGCACCGTGCAGGCCGTCTGAAAACAAAATCACCGAAGCCTTCCAGCACCATCCATAAACCCTGAAGCCGCAGACATTCTGCCGCCTCGGAAGCCGCACCATGACCCGAAGAAAACATCCTATTGAAACTCAAACGCCTGATTTGGGATCCGATGGATGCCCTGGCTCTTTTACGCCATGCTCATCATCTACATCATGAGCCTGTTCCTGCTCTACTCGGCCGACGGCCAAGACATCGACCGGCCAGAAAGCAAGACCACAGCACACCATCATCGGCTTTGTCCTGCATGTGATTATCGTCGTCATCAAGCCGCAAACACTAGCCGCCTTTGCATCGCCCGCCCTACATTCTCGGCGTACTGCTGCTGTTGGGCGTCATTTTTCGGCATTACCGTAAACGGCTCCCACCCGCTGGCTGAACCTCGGCATCCGCATCCAACCTTCCGGAAATCATGAAAAATAGCCCTGCTGATGATGGTGGCCTGGTATTTTCAACGCAATAGCGGCAGCCTGCGCTGGCATCACTACCTGATCGCACTGATATTGCGTGCATGGTGCCGGTCATGCTGATCCTCAAACAGCCCGACCTCGGCACGGCCACCCCTGATTATGGCTTCCGGCTCGTTCGTCGTCTTCTTCGCCGGACTACCGTGGAAAGTCATTTTCGCCTCCGTCGTCCTCTTCATCTGCGCCCTGCCGTTGATGTGGAACTACGGCATGCACGACTATCAAAAAACCCGTGTCCTCACCCTGCTCGATCCGACAAAAGACCCGCTTGGGCGACGGATACCACATCATCCAATCAATGATTGCCATCGGTCTGGGCGGTGTTTGAGGGGCAAAGGCTGGCTCAACGGTACGCAAACCCATCCTCGATTACATCCCCGAGTCCACCACCGACTTCATCTTCGCGGTATATGGCGAAGAATTCATACCCGATCGGCAACCTCTCTGCTGTTGATTTACCTGATCATCCTCGTACCGCGGGCTCTGACATCGCCCTCGCAGGCACACAACTCTATAGCCGCACGCTGGCCGGCGCGCTGACCATGACTTTCTTCTGCTATGCCTTTGTCAATATGGGCATGGTCAGCGGCATCCTGCCCGTGGTCGGCGTACCGCTACCACTGGTCAGCTACGGCGGCACATCCACGTTGTCCATTGCGATCATCCTCGCCCTCTTGATGGGCATCGCCAATCAGAAAGACAAACGGCGTTAGGCCGTCTGAAAACCGCCCTTATACTCAATCTTCTCCTGAATCTTTCAGACGGCCTTGACATGTTTTCCCCGCTTCGCACACCATCCAGACCGTCTGAAAAACATAATCACTCAGCCGTTTAGAAAGTACCCGCATCATGGCACCCACCCTGCTCATCATCCTCGGACTGATCGCCTTTAGTTCTCGGCCTGCTCGGCACGATATACCCGCCCTGCCCGGACTAATCCTCATGTTCGTAGGAGCCTGGCTGCTCGGATATGCCGACGACTACGCCACCATTGGCAGCGGCACCCTGATTGCCATCGGCATCTTTACCGCCGTCGGCATGCAAACCGACTTCGTAGCGGGTATGCTCGGCGCAAAAATTCACCGGCGCGCAGTAAAGAGGCCGTCTGGGATCGTTTTTCGGCGGCATTGCCGGTGCCTTTTCGGCATTCCCGGCCTGCTGCTCGGCCCGCTGCTCGGTGCCGCAATCGGAGAATTCCTCGCCCGCAAAGATGCCTGGCTGGCAGGGAAAGTCGGCATCGGAGCCTTTATCGGCTTCATCTTGGGCGTAGTAGGCGAAAGTCGGCTCGTGCCGTCGCCATTCTCCTGACCCGTTGAGTGTATGGCTTTACAGCCTGTTTTTAAGGCCGTCTGAAAATTCCAAACCGGTACGTTATCGGGCGTATGCCCTCTTATGCTACAATCCGCCGATTTTTGATTTCTCTATTTGAAAGAGCTATTCTATGATTTCCACCAACAACATCACCATGCAGTTCGGCGCGAAGCCGCTGTTTGAAAACGTATCCGTCAAAGTTCGGCGAAGGCAACCGCTACGGCTTGATCGGCGCGAACGGTTCGGGCAAATCCACCTTCATGAAAATTTTGGGCGGCGATTTGGAGCAGACCAGCGGCGAAGTGGCGATTGAACACGGCGTGCGCTTTGGGCAAACTGCGCCAAGACCAGTTTGCCTACGAAGACATGCGCGTGCTGGATGTGGTGATGATGGGGCACACCGAAATGTGGGCGGCGATGACCGAACGCGACGCGATTTACGCCAACCTCGAAGCCACCGAAGACGACTATATGCACGCCGCCGAACTGGAAGCTACGTTCGCCGAATACGACGGCTACACCGCCGAAGCGCGCGCCGCCGAACTGTTGAGCGGCGTGGGCATTGCCGAAGAACTGCACAACGCCACCATGGCGGAAGTCGCGCCCGGGCTTCAAAGCTGCGCGTATTGCTGGCGCAAGCCCTGTTTCTCCAAACCCGATGTGCTGCTGCTGGACGAGCCGACCAACAACTTGACATCAACACCATCCGCTGGCTGGAAGGCGTGCTGAACCAATACGACAGCACCATGATTATCATCAGCCACGACCGCCACTTCCTGAACGAAGTCTGCACCCACATGGCGGATTTGGACTACAACACCATCACGGTTTACCCCGGCAATTACGACGACTACATGCTCGCCTCCGCCCAATCCCGCGAGCGCGCCCTGAAAGACAACGCCAAAGCCAAAGAAAAATTGCAGGAACTGCAAGAATTTGTGGCGCGCATTCTCTGCCAACAAATCCAAAGCCCGCCAAGCCACCAGCCGCTCTGAAACAGGCCGACAAAATCAAAGCCGAAATGGTGGAAGTGAAACCGTCCACCCGCCAAAACCCGTATATCCGCTTTGAAACCGACGAGAAAAACAAGCTGCACCGCCAAGCCGTGGAAGTGGAAAACCTGGCCAAATCGTTCGACAAAACCCTGTTTGAAAAACTGTCTTATATTCTGAAGCCGGACAACGCCTCGCCATCATCGGCCCGAACGGCGCGGGCAAATCCACCCTGCTGAAACTGCTGGCCGGCGCGTTTCGACGAAAAACTGTCCGACATCAAAACCCCGATGCAGGCTGCATCAAATGGGCGGAAAAAGCCACCATCGGCTACTACCCGCAAGACCACGAAAACGACTTTCGACGTGGACATGGACCTGACCGAATGGATGCGCCAATGGGGGTCAGGAAGGCGACGACGAACAAGTGATCCGCGGCACGCTCGGCCGTCTGCTGTTCGGCAGCAACGACGTGGTGAAAAAGTGAAAGTGCTCTCCGGCGGCGAAAAAGGCCGCATGCTCTACGGCAAACTGCTGCTGCTGAAACCCAACGTGCTGATTATGGACGAACCGACCAACCACATGGACATGGAAAGCATCGAATCGCTGAACATGGCGCTGGAAAAATACAAAGGCACGCTGATTTTCGTGTCGCACGACCGCCAGTTTGTGTCCTCTCTTGCCACGCAGATTATCGAGCTCGACGGCAAAAGGCGGATATGAATATTATCTGGGCGATTACGAGAGCTATCTGGCGAAAAAGGCGCATAATGCCAAAAGGCCGTCTGAAAAAGCGTTCAGACAGCCTTTCCCATTTTACGATCACGGGAACATCCCATGAACCTGTACCAAAAACTCCAAACCGCCCAAAGCGAAGAAGACGTAAAAGATGCCTACATCAGCCGCGCTGAAACTGCAGTTACAAGGCCTGATAGACATGCAAAACCGAAGAAATCTGGTTTTGAAGCCAAACATAAAGCCCTGCACAGACGCTACCATGTTCACCGAGCTTTTAGTATTACGTCTGCCACGCATATCACGAAGGCAAAAACATGAAATCCCTGTTTTTGCCGCCGCTGCTCTGCGTTATCGACAACGAAAAAGCCGCGCTCATGTCCACCGCCAGCATTACCCCCGTCTTCGGCGACAAAAAAATCGCGTAGGGCAAATCCGCCAGCCAAAGTCAGCCGCGAACTCATCGCCCAAGTCTCGCCCCTACATCAACGACCACTTCATCGTTTACCGCATGGCCGAAGACGAAGCCGCCTTTCTGCAGGCCGTGCGCGACAGCATCAAAAACGGTGGCATCGTCCGCACCCAGATCACCCCCAACAACCTCAAACCCGTCTTCGACCGCTGGGTAGAACTCATCGGCGCGGAACTCGGCGATTTGCCGAACGCAGACTACGCCCTGCTGTTTTACGCCGACATCATGCGACGGCAACAAATCCCGTTATCGAGCAGCAGGCCTGGACGACCCGCCTCATCCCCAATCTGGCGGCAAAGCCCGCCTTCTCCCTGCGCGGCAGAATCCTCGAACTCGCCAGCGAAAAAGGCTACCGTGTGTGGAACATCTACCACGCCCGCCCGCCGCAGAACGCAACTACCTGCTCGAACGGCGCGACCAACTCATCCCGCTGGACGAACGCCAATTCAAAGGCGCGTATTACACCCCGCTCAAAGTCGTGAAAAAGCCTGCGGATTATTAAACGAAACGCTCGGCGAAACTGGCAGAAAAACTACATCGTCTGGGACATGTGCTGCGGCGTAGGCAACGCCTCGAGACCAAACACGGCAACCTGCGCAACGTCTTCATGAGCACGCTGGACACCGACGACATCAACGTCGCGCAGACCGGCGGCCAGTTCACGCCACCGCTCTCAATACGACTACCTGACGACGACATCGCCGCAGACGGCACAATCGACGCTACTCGCTGACCGGCAAAATGCACGAACTGCGCGCCCATATTCAGGCAGCCTGCCGATAGAAAAGATTCTGGTGCTGATTAACCCGCACGTATGCGGACGACGGTGCGGATACCGTGAGCGGAAAGGGAGCTCGAAACAGGTGTGGCGAAAACCAAAGTCGCGAACACAGATGGCCGGTTACGGAAAAGGCCAGCAACGAGCTCTTTACCCGAGTTTTGGCACGCATCCGAAAAGAACTGCGAACGCGGTTGTAAAGCATGTTCAGCACCTTGAAATACATAACGCTCCAGATTTTCGAAGAATTCCGCCAACAGTGGCCCGGATTTAAAAGGCGGCTTTGTCGTACCTAGCAAAATTTGTGACGGCAGAAGGCGAATTTTCCGATTGGCTTTCGAGTTTGGGGATTTATCCAGGCCAGCCTGCACAACAGGAATACGCTTTGCCTGCTTATACGCACCGTTTGGGAAAATGCAGGCTGCAAAATATTTGCAGCCGAGAAAAGACAGAATGCTGAATGTGTGGATAGACAGGCCGCGTGCAATCAAAACCAGCCATCCCTTTTGAAAAATTTGTATTTCCATTTATACCGGCGTAAATCCTCTAAACAGAGTGGAGCGATGGTGTGTGACTTATATGGTCATAAACAGCAATGACTTACAAAATTCAGCCAAATATACATTGCTCACATCTTCTGTAAACGGAAAAGGGCATGGCACATGCATACGCCCGACAAACTTTGAAAAGCCGCCGTCGTCTTGCTGCGTCGACGCGTCATCAAACCCACATGGCTCAACGACCGTGACCAATTCCTACAGCCGCACTTCGGTCTGGAAGGAAGGAAGGAAGGAAGGAAGGAAGGAAGGAAGGAAGGGAAGGAAGGAAGGAAGGAAAGGTATACACTGAAATTCCGCAGGAATTTCGCCTCGACCTGCCTGCTGTACATACGCTCTTTTCCGGCAGCAACTCTCACCGCAGGCACGGCGAAGACGTGCATAGGGAATGGAACGGCAGAAGATGGCGGCTCACCAATCACCCTCATCCCCTACGACGAAGCGCAGGTGGGTTTCAACGGCAGATTCCAATCGCACTTCGCGAGCGACTACCTGCGCGATAAAAAGCACCTCCCAAAAAGAGGCCGATGTAGCCGATGACGAAGGCCTGAAACTGTCGGCAGGCGTTCTACCAGCCGACATCGAACGCAAAATCCGCACGAATACCTGCTCGACAAAAGTGGGTGCAGGCTGGTACCAAAATCCGCAACGCGCCTGAAAAGGCTCGCCCCGCAAACCGACTTCGCCCCCTTCGAAACCGCCTACGCCGCCCTCGCCGCCAAACTCGAACTGCTGGTGTACGAATACGGCTTTTTGAAAGAATGGAGCTTTCACAGCAAAAAACATTCACGTTTATAGAAATATCCGCCGGATGCGGACAATCGATACTGCCGCTTTTCAGACGGCCTCCAGACGTATCAAAAGCCGCTAAAGGCCGTCTGAAATAATATTTGCGATGTCTGGAAAATCCCTCACTTTTAATTTTTGCCATTTCATGTCAAATTCAGTTATCGTGCGCACACCGAAGCATTTCGGCAAGAAGAATTCATTAGGAGATTTTTCCATGACCAAACAAAACCCTCGAAAACCGACCAACAGCCGGAAAACGTGGAACTATTGAGCGCGCAAGCGCCGATAACCAATTTCCGAGGCCTGATGATCGCCATCGTTGCCACCATTATCAGCGTGGTGCTCTATCAAATCCCGCCTTATGACGAAAATGTCAATAGAGTCTGACCATCTTCGGCATTTGTCGCCATCATGTGGTTTACCGAAGCCGTGCACATCACGGTAACCGCATTGATTGTGCCGCTTTATTTGCCATTTTGTTCAAGTCTCGAAATGGGTACCAAACAGCTTTGGCAGGATTATCCGACCCGATTATTTATGTCTTTTTCGGCGGGATTCGCGTTGGCTACCGCGCTGCACATGCAGAAGCTGGATCGGAAAATCGCAATTTGGCTGATTTCTCTTTCGCGCGGCAACACCTTTATCGCCGTTCACCTCTGTTTGCCGTTACCGCCCTCCTTTCCATGTGGATCAGCAACACGGCCACTGCCGCCGCGATGTTACCGCTGGCCATGGGTCTGATGAGCCATCTGGATAAGGAAAAAGACCGCAATACCTTTCGTCTTCGTCCTTCTCGGCATCGCTTATTGCGCCAGCATCGGCGGTTTGGCACCGTGGTCGGCTCTCCGCCATCGCCATCGCCGCCAAAGCCCTCGAATTTGGATTTTGCCGGCTGGCTGAAATTCGGCCTGCCGATGATGCTGGCTACTGCTGCCGCTGATGCTGATTTCTCTGTTCGTCGTTTTAAAGCCCAATCTGTCGCAACGGTCGAAGTGGAAAAAGAAGACATTCCGTGGACGCTGCACCGTGTGATTGCTGTGCTGATTTTCATCCGCAGCCGTGGCCTGGGTAATGGCGACAAACTGAAAAACACTCGGTATCGACAGCCCGGATGCGTTTGTTGCCCTCACGGCAGCCGTTGCCGTGGTGATTTTTCGGTGTGGTGCGTTGGCGTGAAGTTGCCCGTAATACCGACTGAGGGCGCGTATTACTGCTGTTCGGCGGCGGTATCTGCCTTGAGCAACCTGTTGCAAAAATCGGTGCGTCGGCCGCGTTGGGTAACGAAATAAAGCTTTCGGCTTTTGTCGCCACCCATCCGTTCATTGTGATTCTGGCCGTGTCCGCCTTCATCATCTTTCCTGACCGAGTTTACCAGTAACACCGCTTCCGCCGCCTTTGCTCATGCCCGTTTTTTGCCAGCGTGGCCGAACAAATGGGCATGCCGAAAGAAGTGATGGTACCTCATCATCGGTATCGGCGCGTCTTGTGCCTTTATGCTGCCGGTGGCCACACCGCCGAATGCCATCGTGTTTGGCACGGGGCTGGTTACAGCAGAAAGATATGCTGCGAGTCGGTATGCTGCTCAACATCCTCAGCATCTGTCCTGGTTTCACATGTGGGCATACTTCTTCCTGCGCTAAAAATCCTGAAACCGTATTAAAGGCCGTCTGAAAGTAGGTTTCAGACGGCCTTTCAGTTTTGCCGCTGTAAAATCGTTTACAATACCGCACATTCCTTGGACAAAACCATCCAACGGACATCCCATATTAGACATCCAACACTCCGCAGCGACACAGCCGCAGTCGCCGCACGCCTGGCCGCACGCGGTTTCCAATTCGACACCGCCCGCTTCGAAGCCCGCTGAAAACAAACGCAAACAGCTTCAGGTCAAAACCGAAGAATTGCAGGCCGAGCGCAACAGCGAATCGATCGGTATGCTCAAAGCGCTAAAGGCAAACACGAAGAAGCCGAACGGAGGCGCAGATGCCGTGGCACAAATCAAAAACCGATCTGGGAACAGGCCGCCGCCGAGCTCGAGGCCGTGCAGGGCGGAACTCGAAAGCCTGGCTGTCCGCCATCCCCAACCTGCCGCATGAAAGCGCTACCCGCCGGCAAAGACGAAACGGAAAACGTCAGAAGTACGCCGCGTCGGCACACCGCGCACATTGATTTCGACATCAAAGACCACGTTGATTTGGGCGCACCCTCGCTTTGACTTTTGAAGGCGGCGCGGCACTCCGGCTCCCGCTTCAGCGTGATGAGGCCAAATCGCCCCGCCTGCACCGCGCACTGGCCTCAATTTATGCTCGACACCCACACGCGCAACACGGCTACACCGAACACTACACGCCCTATATCGTGAAACGACAGCACGCTCCATCGGCACGGGGCAACTGCCTCAAAATTCGGCGAAGACCTGTTCCACGTTACCGAGGCGGCGACGAAAGCAAAAACCACGCAATACCTGATTCCTACCGCCGAAGTTACCCTCACCAACACCGTGCGCGACAGCATCGTGCCGTCTGAAACAAACTGCCGCATCAAACTCACCGCCCGTTCTCCAGTTTTTCCGCAGCGAAGCCGGTTCGCACGGCAAAAGACATGCGCGGCCTGATCCGCACAGCACCAGTTTGACAAAGTGGAAATGGTGCAAAATCGTCCGCTCCCGAAACGTCTTACGACGCACTGGAAGAAATGGTCGGCCACGCCGAAAACATCCTGAAAGCTCTGGAACTGCCTCTACCGCGTCATCACCCTCTGCACGGGCGACGCATGGGCTTCGGTGCAGCCAAAACGTATGACTTGGAAGTTTGGGTGCCCGCGCAAAAACACCTACCGCGAAATCTCCAGCTGTTCCAACTGCGAAGATTTTCCAAGCCCGCCGCATGAAAGGCCCGCTTCAAAGATGAAAACGGCAAAAACCGCCTGGTGCACACCTGAACGGCTCCGGCCTGGCAGTCGGCCGCACCTTTGGTCGCCGTCTTGAAAACCACCAGAAACGTAGACGGCGGCATCAACATCCTCACCGCCCCTGCGTCCTTGCTTGTCAGGCGGTTTGGAAAAACTGGAGAGCATAAACAGGCCGTCCCATCGAATAAACAGACCCTGATTCGTATTTCCGCAACACTAGGTACCGGTGTGGAACAGATTCAAGAATAAACACTCTATGCTTCGTAGCCAAGTGTTTTTCTTAGCCGGTGGTTCAACCATCTTGAACTCCTGCGTATCTCCTGATCACTGATGTTTCGGAAATCGGTTTGTTTGGGGAAGTATTATTGTCGGATGAGTCCGCCAGTGTTCTCATTCGTATCTTTTTTCCCAAGAATGATACACGGCAAAAAATAGGTTTCGCCTCACGCCTTGGCTATTTTTGGTGTGTTATAGAATTCCTTTTGCCGTTGTCCATGGTGATGTGTGCACCTGCCTTTATGTGCCTTTAATGCCCTAACGGCTGCCTGGGCAGCGTCTTCGGCTTTTTCAAATTCTTTAATTTGCAGATGATGGTGTAGCGGGTAGCACACCGGGTCAATAATGCACCTTTGATCCTTGCTGACACGGTCACCTCCCAATCGCCAATGTACTTGGCTTGACGATGGCGGGTCTGGTTTTCTGCGCGACACGGTTAGGCACTTACCCTGGTCCAGGTGCCGCTGCAGTTTGCGGCAGGGTTTGCTGCATATTCTGAGGTGTTGCCACAAAGCGCCGCCGTTGCTTTGTCTTGACGGAGATAGCGGTAAACGGTGCTGTGTGGAGCGTGATTTGTGGTGTTTATGCGGTAGGCGCATACCTGTTCGACCGAGTTTGCGGCGGTTATGCGTCGATGTGTTGAACTGTTGCGAATCGAGCTTAGGGTTTTCGCTTACGTTGTTTGGTCAGCCACTTTGCTGCCGGGCTTTTTCGGCGCTGTATTGTTGCCCTTGGCATGGTGCCGTCTGATTTCGCGGCTGATGGTGCTTTTGTGGCGGTTGCTTCGTTTGGCGATTTCGGCGATGGCGCAGCGGCGGGACAGGTGGCTGATGTGTATCGTCTGTCCTGGGTCGGTTGTAGCTCATGGCAATCTTTTCTGTAGGAAAGGCCGTGGCTACCGCATACCGGCTTTTCTGTTATGAAAGCTGCACTTCAAATGCGACCACGCTGTCTGAAAACCGGTTTTCCGTTTTCAGACGGCCTCTCTTGGCGAAGTAGCGCGTACGGTGTTTCAGAATAGTGGCAATCAAGGAGTTTGCAGCACTTAGTTGAAATGTTCAGGAAAAGCAATATCCCGAAGGATACGGTTACGAGCGATTCAGATGGGCGTCATCGGGCACAAACCTGTTTTCCATGAAGGCGATTCTTGCTGAACATCAATTTAAACAAATCTAAAATATCGATTGATCTGACACAGATACATGATCCCACTGTTTGTAATCCCTATGCCGGAGCTTGACGGCTACTTTTACCGCCTGTGGCAGGAACGTCCCCATGAGAGATAGTCAAAAACCATGCGGGAAATGACCGGAAATAATGGATATGGTTTGCAGGGAAAAGGCAAGAGGACGATTTCCCTCTCCTTACTATGGTAAGATTTACGGGGATGAAGGCGTCCTCAACCGAAAGAGATGATGACGAGATTTTGAATCGTTTCAGGCGGGGATCCGAAAAATTTAGGGCTGACGTAGATTAGCCCTAAAATCACACCAATCCCGCAGGATTTTAAGCTGACGAAAGCCAAAGTTAAACTGAAATTGCATTTTTTCAAGAACAGCGGAAAAGATTGCATCGATTCCGTTATATTTCCGCAAGACGCGCTTTGCCCGATCCCAAAATTCCCAATGCCGTTAACGTGGTTCCGACGGTAAGCAAATTCCTTGAATGGTTGATGCGGTAATGGATAAAACCCACGCCCTCTTGTCATAGTTCTCAGGCTATCCAAAACAATACTGCCGGCATGATTTTCATTTGATAACAGGCACCAAATATCAGACTCTTTGCATTATCAACTACAACGTATAGACCCGTCCGTTAATTCCTCAGAATGCCCAACAACACAACTTTCCCTGCCGCACAAGACCACGTCCGCCTTTACGCCGTCCGCCGAAATAGCTCTGTCCAACTCAACAGAGCCTCAAAACCTTTACTCATGCCAAGGCCAAATGATGGCTGATAAACCGTGCAGATTTTACGGTAGAACAGGACTGCTGAACATGGATACCCAAAATATCGGCGCAGAACGGGCAGTAACTTCGAGTAAAAAACGGAGCAATTCTTCAGTACTTTTTTCTTTTAATTGCAGGTTATCTTCATTTCAAGGGTAACACATCTGCTAATTCAGGGCACAGCCTTCCACAAATCCAGCAACAGAGCTCAACACGCAGCGCCTGAAGGCGGCTGGGGACCATCCGCGCAATGCGAACCGGAAAGACTTGATGTTTCAATACAGCCGCCTGAAGGCGGCTGGCAGGATATGCGCTGACCGACGAGGCTTGATTTTCAAGGTTTCATTGGTGCCGCCTGTGTTATGGTTGGCGAAGTTTCGGCAGTTTGATGGACACCGTCAACGCTTTCACTTCACACAGCCGCCCGAAGGCGGCTGCTCAGACGCACCACCTGTAGCCGTCGGATGCACTTACCAACACACAGCCGCCCGAAGGCGGCTGCGCTAAACGACCGGGCACCAGCCCCGACGTTTCACACAGCCGCCCGAAGGCGGCTGATATGCAGCGCGCGCCCGAAAGCCATTACTGTTTCACCACAGCCCGCCCGAAGGCGGCTGCGCTACATCGCATCCGCAGCTCAGCTCACCGTTTAATAATAACAGCCGCCCGAAGGCGGCTGCGAGGCTGTCTGAAAACGCGCGCGCGCTCGATTGCATTGCGTAACACACAGCCGCCCGAAGGCGGGCGACAGCGGGCGTCTTCGGGTCAACCGGCGCGGAGCCACAGCCGCCCGTTGGCGGCTGGAGCCTCCTCAAAAAGCCTTGCTCCGTCAGGTTTCGCAGCCCCGATTTCGCTAGGCTCCCAAGAGCGCGAAACGCGAGTAGTATAACATACAGCTTCTTCCGTTGCACCCAGCATCTCGCAATATCCTGATTGTTAAAGAACAATCCCCATCGCCAACCGTCGCCGCATTTTCACGAGAACCGCAGGTTGGCGATTCACACAATCAACGCATCCTTAAACACATCCACCGCCGGTTTTCGCGCCGTGGTGTTCCACTTTGCGCCGCCACTTTGCTGCCCAGATGGTAGACAGCGCAGGCTGTCGGTTCGTCTGCCAGGTCTTTCAAGAGTTTGTCTTTTTAAAACAACCGACTGGTCGGGCGCGATGCCGCATTCCGGAACACCGAATACCGCACGCGCACGCCGTAGTTCAAACACAATTACCGCCACGCGCCGCAGCCTCGCCCGTCCTTCCGCGCGCCTCCAGCGAAATATCGTAAGTAATCAGCACTGCATTTTGCATTCCCATGTGCAGGCTGGGCCGAGGTCAACTGA
>BNJS01001553.1_pt1 | contig 72502 bp, 78 predicted proteins | sample 8540461 | NCBI WGS metagenome assembly BNJS01 (sample SAMD00202454, study PRJDB9452) | human saliva metagenome | isolation source: human saliva | place: Japan
AAATTATATCAGAATCAATAGTAAAGCAGGCTTAAATGGTCTGCTTTTTTGGATTCCAAAATAAAAAATGTTTAGTGTGTTTGTTTGTGTGTTTGTTTAAATAAGTCGAACTATAAAAACAACAAAAATATAAAAAAAGAGACAAAAAAGAACAGAAAATTATTGACAACGATTTCATATAGTGTTATACTTATAGCATAAAGTTAATGGAAAGAAGGGAAAACCTTATGGGATTAGATCATTTCTTTGACAAAAACCTTGTGTTTTGCTTAGAAGCGAATAATCAAGAACATCTCTTTGATCAGGTTGCAACTTTATTGGAAGAACGAGAAATCGTAACTCCAACTTATCGTGAAGCCTTGATCACGCGTGAAAAGTCATTTCCAACTGGCTTAGATATGGAATTTTTGGGTAAGGATTTGCCGAATGTGGCTATTCCTCATACAGATACGATTCATAATCTTGCCGAAAAAGTTGTAGTCGTTCGATTAGAGAAACCGGTGACTTTCCATAATATGATTGCGCCAGATAAGGAAGTAGAAGTATCCTTGCTCTTCTTTATCATTAATAACTCAAGCTCAAGTCAAACGAACATTCTTGCTCAGTTGATGGACTTCTTTACAGGAAATGGCCATTTGGAAGATTTGGCTAAAATTTCTGAACCAGAAGCTATCTATGCTTATATAGCTGAAGCAACTGCATAATCTTGTCTATTAAAAATATTAAATCGGAGGAAATCCATATGATTAAAATTTGCTGTGCCTGCGGTGCAGGTGTTAACTCAAAGCCACCAAATTAAAAGTGCTCTTGAAGAAGAGCTTTCAAACCGTGGTTTTGATGTTCACTGTGATGCAGTAATGGTTAAAGACGTTAATGAAGACCTTATCAAAGGTTATGACATCTTTACACCAATTGCTGCAACAGATCTTGGTTTTTGACCCAGGTATCCCAGTTATCGAAGCTGGACCAATCTTATTCCGTATCCCAGCTATGAGTGCTCCAGTATTTGACAATATTGAAGCAGCTATTAAAGAACACGGATTAAGCTAATAAATACTTTATTTAGTTAACATTCATATAACATAAAAAGGGAGGAACTGTTATGGATGCAATCTTTGACCTAATCGGCAAGTTTTTCAAGCCCATCTTAGATATGGGTGGACCTGTCATCATGTTAATCATTTTGACAGTATTGGCTTTACTTTTTGGAGTGAAATTCTCCAAAGCGCTTGAAGGTGGTATCAAACTTGCCATCGCTCTTACTGGTATCGGAGCTATCATCGGTATGCTAAATGGTGCTTTCTCAGCATCACTTGCAAAATTCGTTGAAAACACAGGTATCCAATTGAGTATCACTGACGTTGGTTGGGCACCACTTGCCACAATCACTTGGGGATCTGCTTGGACACTTTACTTCTTGCTCATCATGTTGATTGTCAACGTAGTGATGCTTGCTATGAAGAAAACTGATACACTTGACGTTGATATCTTTGATATCTGGCACTTGTCTATTACAGGTCTTTTGATTAAATGGTATGCTGACAATAATGGTGTGAGCCAAGGGGTTTCACTCTTGATTGCTACAGCAGCTATCGTACTTGTTGGTGTGTTGAAAATTATCAACTCTGACTTGATGAAACCTACATTTGATGACCTTCTTAACGCTCCAAGTTCATCACCAATGACATCAACTCACATGAACTACATGATGAACCCAGTTATCATGGTTTTGGATAAAATTTTTGAAAAATTCTTCCCAGGACTTGATAAATATGACTTTGACGCTGCTAAATTGAACAAGAAAATCGGTTTCTGGGGATCTAAATTCTTTATCGGTTTCATCCTTGGTATCGTTATCGGTATTATGGGAACTCCACATCCAATTGCAGGTGTTGAAGATGCAGATAAATGGCGTCTTGTTATCAAAGGATGGTTGTCTCTTGGTTTGACTGCCGGTGTATCTTTGGAACTCTTCTCACTTATCGGTTCATGGTTCATCGCAGCCGTAGAACCACTATCACAAGGTATTACAAACGTTGCTACTAAACGTCTTCAAGGACGTAAATTCAACATCGGTCTTGACTGGCCATTCATCGCTGGTCGTGCTGAAATCTGGGCTTGTGCCAACGTACTTGCACCAATCATGTTGATTGAAGCAGTGCTTCTTTCAAAAGTCGGAAATGGTATCTTGCCACTTGCAGGTATCATCGCTATGGGTGTTACTCCAGCTCTCTTGGTTGTAACACGTGGTAAATGCTCCGTATGATTATCTTCGGAACACTCTTGTTGCCACTCTTCCTTCTTTCAGGTACACTTATTGCGCCATTTTGCAACAGAGCTTGCTAAAGGTGTGAGGTGCCTTTCCCAGCAGGTGTGAGCCAAACTCAATTGATTACTCACTCAACTCTTGAAGGACCAATCGAAAAACTTCTTGGTTGGACAATTGGTAACACTACAACTGGTGATATCAAAGCAATCCTTGGTGCTGTAGTCTTCCTTGTATTCTATATCGGTATCTTTGCTTGGTACAGAAAACAAATGATCAAACGTAACGAAGAGTACGCAGCAAAAAGCAAAAATAATGCGTCCTATAAAATGTAAATTGTTAAAGCTAGGTTGTTATTTTCCTGATAGGAGTGACAGCCTAGTTTTTTATAAACTATCAAGAAATCGGAGAAAATAATGGTAATTGAATTAAAATCAGAACAATTAAGAGTTCAATTTAACAGTTTTGGTGGGGCTCTTTCTTCTATAAAAGATGCTGAGGGACTGGAGTATTTGTGGCAAGGGGATGCCACTTATTGGAGTGGACAAGCTCCTGTTCTCTTCCCCATTTGTGGTTCTTTGAGAGAGGATACAGCCCTCTATATAGATGAGAAGGGACAAGAAAGAAAAGGAAACATTCCTCGTCATGGTTTGGTTCGTAAGAAAGAATTTGAATTAGTTGAACAGACAGACAAGAGTGTAACTTTTGCAATTGAAGATGATGAGAATAGCTATCAAAACTATCCTTATCATTTCCGCCTAGAAATCACTTATATCCTTACTGGCAAGACAGTACGAACTCAATACAAAATATTTAATAAAGAAACTAGCAAGGTCCTGCCTTACTTTATTGGTGGACATCCAGGATTTAATTGTCCTCTACTGGATGATGAAGTCTATGAAGATTACTATTTAGAGTTTGAGAAAGAAGAGACTTGCTCTGTTCCACGTCCTTTCCCAGAAACGAGGATGCTTGATTTTCAAGATAGAAGTCCATGGCTAGAGGGTCAAAAAGAATTTAGATCTTAATTATGATCTTTTCAGCACGGATGCAGTCACCTTAGATGAATTGCAATCTAGAACAATTGCCCTTCGTTCTCGTAAACATGATAGGGATTGAAAGTGCACTTTGCAGAATTCTCAAATCTCATTATCTGGTCAACTTTGAATAAGGGACCTTTCATTGCTTTTGAACCATGGTCTGGCTTGTCAACATCCCTTGAAGAAGGAGATCATCTAGAAGATAAGAAGAATGTTCGTCTGCTAGAACCTGGTCAAGTGGATCAAATTGGTTTTGACATCGAAATTTTTTAGTTAAAAAACACAAAAACAAACATTAACTGTTGACTTTTTCAGGAAATAGGAGTATATTATGTTTGTAAGCAACAAATGATGTTTGTAACAAACAAATAATCGCTTGTTATATTCTCTTTCGTGGAGAAGGATTATTTCTAGGAAACTGGTTTCCTAAACTTGAATAAGGTGTCATTCATCTCATTCAATCTAAATTGTCAATAAACTGCTAGAAAGCTTTTGTAGGTAAACTGCTAACTATAAAAGGTTTTACTAGCCTAGAAAAATAAAAAGGAGTATACAATATGTCTATTGTTATCGGTGCAGATGCTGCAGGTTTGAGATTGAAAGAAGTTGTGAAAGACTTCTTGGAAAAAGAAAACTTCCACGTTGTGGATGTTACAGCTGAAGGTCAAGACTTTGTTGATGTGACTCTTGCTGTTGCTACAGAAGTAAATAAAGAAGAACAAAACCTTGGTATCGTGATTGATGCTTATGGAGCTGGTCCATTCATGGTTGCAACTAAAATCAAAGGAATGGTTGCTGCAGAAGTATCTGACGAACGTTCAGCTTATATGACTCGTGGGCACAACAACTCACGTATGATCACTATGGGTGCACAACTTGTTGGTGATGAATTGGCTAAAAACATTGCTAAAGGCTTTGTTAACGGTAAATACGATGGTGGACGTCACCAAATTCGTGTCGATATGTTGAACAAAATGTGCTAATTAGATTACAGTAAGAAAGGTAAGTTAAAAATGAGAATTGCAATTGGATGTGACCACATCGTAACAGATGAAAAAATGGCGGTTTCAGAATTTTTGAAATCAAAAGGATATGAAGTTATTGACTTTGGTACATATGACCATACACGTACTCACTACCCAATCTTTGGTAAAAAAGTAGGGGAAGCTGTAACTAGCGGTCAAGCTGATCTTGGAGTATGTATCTGTGGTACTGGTGTTGGTATAAACAACGCTGTAAATAAAGTCCCAGGTGTTCGTTCTGCCTTGGTTCGTGATATGACAACAGCCCTTTATGCTAAAGAACAATTGAACGCTAACGTTATCGGTTTTGGTGGTAAGATTACTGGTGAATTGCTCATGTGTGACATCATCGAGGCTTTCATCCATGCTGAATACAAACCATCTGAAGAAAATAAAAAATTGATTGCGAAAATTGAACATGTTGAAAGTCACAATGCTCAACAAACAGAAGCAAACTTCTTCACTGAATTCCTTGAAAAATGGGATCGCGGAGAATACCACGACTAAGAGGTGACCTATGATTTTAACAGTCACAATGAACCCATCCATTGATATTTCCTATCCCTTGGATGAGTTGAAGATTGATACTGTCAATCGTGTGGTGGATGTAACCAAAACGGCTGGTGGTAAGGGACTCAATGTTACCCGAGTACTTTCAGAATTTGGAGATTCTGTTCTTGCTACTGGTTAGTGGGTGGCAAACTTGGTGAGTTTTTGGTTGAACATATCGATGATCAAGTAAAAAAAGATTTCTTCTCAATTCATGGAGAAACTCGTAACTGTATCGCTATTCTCCATGGAGACAACCAAACAGAAGTTCTTGAAAAAGGTCCTGTAGTATTGGAACAGGAAGGTCAAGACTTTTTGGAACATTTCAAAAAACTCTTGGACTCAGTTGAAGTAGTAGCTATCTCAGGTAGTCTGCCAGCTGGCCTTCCAGTTGATTACTATGCTAGCTTGGTAAAACTTGCTAATCAAGCTGGCAAGCCTGTTGTCTTGGACTGCTCTGGTGCAGCACTTCAGGCGGTTCTTGAATCACCACATAAACCAACAGTCATCAAACCAAATAATGAGGAATTGTCTCAGCTTCTTGGAAGAGAAGTTTCTGAGGATTTGGATGAATTAAAAGAAGTCCTTCAGGAACCTTTGTTTGCAGGTATTGAATGGATTATCGTTTCACTTGGTGCCAATGGTGCCTTTGCCAAACATGGGGACATTTTCTACAAGGTCGATATTCCTAGAATTCAGGTAGTCAACCCTGTTGGATCTGGAGACTCTACTGTGGCAGGAATTTCTTCAGGACTTCTTAACAAAGAATCGGATGCAGAACTTTTAATCAAGGCAAATGTCCTTGGAATGCTTAATGCTCAAGAAAAAATGACTGGTCATGTCAACATGGCTAACTATCAAGCTCTATATGATCAATTAATAGTAAAAGAGGTATAAAATGGCTTTAACAGAACAAAAACGTGTACGCTTAGAAAAACTTTCTGATGAAAATGGTATCATCTCAGCTCTTGCATTTGACCAACGTGGTGCTTTGAAACGCCTCATGGCTCAACACCAAACAGAAGAACCAACTGTAGCTCAAATGGAAGAACTGAAAGTCTTGGTGGCAGATGAATTGACTAAATACGCTTCATCAATGCTTCTTGATCCTGAGTATGGACTTCCAGCAACTAAAGCTCTTGATGAAAAAGCTGGTCTTCTCCTTGCTTATGAAAAAACAGGTTATGACACAACAAGCACAAAACGCTTGCCAGACTGCTTGGATGTTTGGTCTGCAAAACGTATTAAAGAAGAAGGTGCAGATGCAGTTAAATTCTTGCTTTACTATGATGTAGATAGCTCAGACGAACTCAACCAAGAAAAACAAGCTTACATCGAACGTATCGGTTCTGAATGTGTGGCTGAAGATATCCCATTCTTCCTTGAAATTCTTGCTTACGATGAAAAAATTGCTGACGCAGGTTCTGTAGAATACGCTAAAGTAAAACCACACAAAGTTATCGGTGCTATGAAAGTCTTCTCAGACCCACGCTTTAACATTGATGTCTTGAAAGTAGAAGTTCCTGTTAACATTAAATATGTTGAAGGCTTCGCTGAAGGTGAAGTAGTTTATACACGTGAAGAAGCAGCAGCCTTTTTCAAAGCTCAAGATGAAGCAACTAACTTTGCCATACATCTACTTGAGTGCTGGTGTATCAGCTAAACTCTTCCAAGATACTCTTGTATTTGCTCATGAATCAGGTGCAAACTTTAACGGAGTTCTTTGTGGCCGTGCAACATGGGCTGGATCAGTTGAAGCATACATCAAAGATGGTGAAGCAGCAGCTCGCGAATGGCTTCGCACAACTGGATTTGAAAACATTGACGAACTCAACAAAGTTCTTCAAACAACAGCGACTTCATGGAAAGAACGCGTGTAGCACTCAAATTGCGAAAAAAAAACTTCAGTCTAGGGATAGAAATATCTCTAGACTTTTTTTGATGTCAAAATAACCTTGAGTTAGCTATTCTCAAGGTTAGAAAAAATATAGAAGTTGGAATACAAGTTAATCGTGATATTCCCCACGATCCCACTTGGCATTCTCTTCATCGAAGATATGATCATTGGCAGCTACATCTGGGCTCACTTCAGATAGTTTATCAATTTTCGCAATCAATTCCTCTTTTTCAGGATTTGGTTTGTACTTGGTATTGATAAATTCATCTACGATGTTGTTAATGAAATTGATACCTAGGATTGCACCACCGAAAGCAACAATATTAGCATTGAGATTTTCACGAGCGGAACGAGCAGTCGCAACATCTCCGACAAGTACAACTCGAGTTCCAGGAACTTTATCAGCAGATACAGCAATTCCAACACCTGTACCGCAAAGGGCAACTCCAAAGTCAGCCCGTCCATTGACGACCTCCTCTGCAATTAAGCGACCATAAATAGGATAGTGAGTACGGACGAAATCATAAGTACCAACATCAATGATTTCATGGCCTTGTTCTTTTAGGTGTTTTGAAATCTTCATCTTCACATCTGTTACAATGTGATCACAACCGAGAGCAATTTTCATGGGAATACCTCCTAGCAGAGCTTGTTCAGCATATCAATGCGAACTTGGTGACGACCAGAATCATAGTTGTGCTCAAGAAAGGCTTTGACTATTTCAACTGCTAAAATATCACCTGTAATTCCAGAACCAATTGTAATGATTGGAGTAGAATTGTGTCGAATAGTCATCATGGCAGAGTGTTCATCGTAAACAGCGGCGCAGATAATACCTTTAAACTTATTAGCAGGCATAAAAGAATGTCCAAACTTGTCAAAAAGAATAGCACGAGCTTGCTTATATTTTCTAAACTCTGTAATAGCATTGATAGTAGAATCAACGAAATCCGCAGAACCTTGTGTAGAGTTGAGGTCAATTACTTCATAACCAGAATGAAGCAGATAGTGTTTGACGGTTTCTTTCAGTTGGAAACCATCTTGGTCAGTAGCTAAAATAACTTTCATAAGAACCTTCTTTCTTTAGCTATCCAAAAGCATGCAATGAAATACCATTGTTGACGATATAGAAGATATATTATATCTTCAAATATAGTATAGTCCTTGTAAAATTATTTGTCAAGGATTTATAAAAACTAGTTGAAGAATTTTTTCTTCAGCTAGTTTTGGCATTTATTGACCCAATTTCTGATATCGGTTAAATCATAGTTAATCTCAGATTGATGGGCTACCTGGCTGAGTGTAATAGAAGTCAGGGTTGCAACTAAAGTGTTTTCAATAATATCAAGAGAGCTGGTTACGACGCATCTTTTAGCTTTTTTACTTTCCTCGTTGCCTAAGAATTTTTTTAGAAGATTCTGACTTTCAAAGATTCGATTTTTTCCTTCTATAGCTACAAATACATCGTAAAAGGTGATTTGACTGAGAGGTTTAGAAAGAGCAATGCCTCCATTTTTCCCTCTAACGGATTTAACCAATCCCTCGTTGTCTAATAGTTTTATAATTTTTTTCAAATAAGAATCTGAAACTTCTAGCCGTTCACTTAAGGAAATTGTATTGATATACTTTCCTTCAGGGAGCTGATTTAACATGAGTAAGACATAGACTGACTGTTCCCAACCTGATGACAATCGCATGTTTGTACCTCCATATAAAAAGATAATCATTATCCACAATTACCAGTATAGCCTTTTTTTGTTTTTTTCTCAATACATAGGAGTTTAAAAAAATAATCTTGGAATTTTTTGATAAATCTCTTGACATTCATTTTTAAAAGAGTAGAATAAAAGACAAAAAATATCATCAATATCTTTTGAAAGAAGGGGAAATAAATGAAACGAGGTTCAAATTTTATTTTTTTGATTTCTATATTACTTACCACACTTTTTATGGGGTCGTCTTTTTCCAACTGGGAAATATCTCATAGTAGTTGAAAAGACTCCTCCATTATTACTTGGGGTGTCGATTTATTATTGCTGGGTTAGTGATGTTGGTATTATCGTTTTTTTATTTGGCAAGGGAGGGACTATCATCCCTAAAAAGTCAAGGTAGCAAAGATAAAGGGGTTTATATTGGTTGTGACTATCGGGCTCTTACAGACAGCTGGAACCATGGGATTTCTTAATCTTGCCCTAGCTCATGATGTGTCATCATCGATGTCTTCCATTATCTTATTTACGAATCCTCTTTGGTTAGCTTTCTTAGCACATTTTTTGTTAAAAGATACATTGACTATTCAGAAGATAAGTGCCTTAATATTAGGTGCGGCTGGAGTTGTTACTTGTATTGGACTAGATGTATCTGCGTTTAGTTTAGGTGCTTTGTTTGCTTTACTTGGTTCATTTTGTTGGTCAATCAATACAGTTGTCACCAAGAAATTCCTTTTGATAACGGTCCATGGATATTTACAGCTTGGCAATTGTTATTAGGTGGGGTATTCCTTTACTTATTCTCAATACCTGTGCATGAAAGTTATAACTTTCTAAATTTAGGATTTTGGGGCTGGGTTTGGTTTATATGGTTAATTATTCCTGCGTCTGTTGGTTCGTTTGGACTGTGGTTTTATAGTCTAGGACAAAGGGGAGCAACAGTAGCTAGCAGTTTCTTGTTTTTAGTTCCAGTATTTTCAACTATCTTTTCTATTATGGGCTTACATGAGCCGTTTACATTAAATTTGGTTCTTGGGGGTTCGATGGTTGTGTTAGCATTGGTATTAGTAAACTGGAAAGTCAAGGGAGAAGAGGAGTAGTCTATGGAAGTTGGAAATGATATTGTTATTCAAAATGGAACACAATGGAGTTTTGGTAATGGTGTAGCTCAACATTTTGATGAGCATGTTAGACAATCCATTCCTTTATATGATGAAGGACATGACCTTGTTTGTCATCTAAGCGATTTTTTTATTCGTGACCATTCCTTATGTTATGAGCTAGGCTCTGCAACGGGTAATCTGATTGGTAAATTATACCAGCGTCACAAGTCTAAAAAAGAAGTTCGTTTTATCGGGATAGAAGAGATTCCAGAAATGAATCAGGTAGCACAATCGAAATTTCCTGAGCTTGAATTCATAACAAGCTCCGTGGAGGAAGCCAGGTTAGAACCCGGCGATTTAATTATTAGCTATTATTTCCTTCAGTTTATTCTTCCAGACAAGAGAATAAAGATTTTATCAAAAATATATGAATCTTTAGTTGAAGGTGGAGCGTTTATTCTATTTGAGAAAGAAATCATGACAGATCCGAAGGTAAATAAGTTGATAGTTTCCAATTATATTAAATTCAAGCAAGAACATGGATTTAGTCCAGAAGAAATTCTATCTAAGCAATTGAGCTTGGAGGGAGTTATGATTAACCACACTCATGCTGAAAATAAAGAAATGTTAAAGAGTGCTGGATTTCATCATGTAGAAACGATAATGAGATATGGAGAGTTCAATGGATACATTTGTTTTAAATGAAGATAATCACAAGAAATGGGAAGAATTACATGCCCAATCATCAAAAACAGAGACACGCTTAGTTCCTAATGATGCAGTTCAAAAGATTTTTTCTTTGAGAAATCAAATCGTTACTCAAAACGATGAGTGCAGGGTATTAGAAGTTGGTTGTGGTTTTGGAAGGAATCTTTACTATTTAATTGAAAATCATTATGCTGATACTTATTGTGGTGTAGATTTAACAAAGGAGGCCGCTGATAGTGCAAAACAATTATTGACTAAGTCATTTCCACAATTTAATTGTCATATAACACAGACAGATGTAGGTAAAGGTTTAGATTTTCCTGACAACCATTTCGATTCTATATTTGATATAATGTCTGCGATTACATTTATAGTTGATGAAAAAGATAGACAAAACTATTTTTCAGAGGTGAAAAGGGTGTTGAAAGCAGGAGGAATGTATTATTTTTATTGTCCACGGAAAGATGGAATTTTCCGAGATGCAATTCCTGATAATTCTTTACTAGAAAAAGGTTATATACGTAGAAAACTAGATTCAATGTTAGAAAGAGTTTATACAGAAAGTGAGTTAATTGAATTATTGGCTCCTATGCGTCTTGTAAAATTAGAAATCGGTTCAAAACATACTAGAGCTTTTGGTGATGAGTTATTTATTAGGAATAATGGATTTTTGGTTTGGAGCGTTCAAAAAAAATATAGAGTTATTAGTACACTTGTTTTTTTGAATTGAGATGAAATTTTCTGAATTATAAACACTTGTTTTCTTAATTTTGTTTATGATTTTTATTTTTTTGATAAAAGAATACTCAAAAAAAATAAAAAAAGTTCTTCGTAAGGGTTTACAAAATAACTTACTTGTGCTATACTTAAATCACAAGTTAATACAAGGTGAGTGTTACTAAGTAATATTAGGCATGATCACAGGTGAATTAGAAATCGGATGATTTTCTAGTTCATTTGTGGTCATTTTTTGTACTCATATACCTTTAAGATATAAAAGGAGGTTGACATGTATCGAATTCTAAATCCAATGAATCACAATGTCTCGCTTGTCAGAAATGATAAAGGAGAAGAAGTGATTGTGATTGGTAAGGGGATTACATTTGGAAAGAAGAAGGGGGATTTGATTGCTGAACATCAGGTTGAGAAAATCTTTCGGATGAAGACCGAAGAGTCCAGAGAAAACTTTATGGCTCTCCTCAAAGATGTTCCGCTTGATTTTATCACAGTGACTTATGAAATCATTGATAAGCTATCAAAGAAATATCATTATCCGATTCAAGAGTATCTCTACGTAACCTTGACAGATCATATTTACTGTTCTTACCAAGCTCTAGCACAAGGAAGGTACAAGGATAGTAATCTGCCAGATATTTCCACTAAGTATCCTGTCGCTTTTCAAATCGCAAATGAAGCTTTTGAAATTTACCGTCAGAAGTTAGCAGATCATTTTCCTGAGGATGAAATTATTCGGATTGCTTATCATTTCATTAATGCCGAAGGTGAAAATGAAGTGGAACTTGTGGAGTCGATTGATAAGAGGAAAGAAATTCTCAGGAATGTTGAAGAAGTGCTAAAGGGTTATGCAATTCAACGAACCAAAGAGAATAATCATTTCTATGATCGTTTTATGATTCATTTGAATTATTTCTTGGATTATTTAGACAGATCTAGAGATGATAACCAATCACTTCTGGATATGGAAGATCATATTAAACAATCCTATCCAAAGCGTTCGAAATTGGTTCCAAGATCTATGATGTGATTACGCAACATACGGGTCTTGATTTGTATAAAAGTGAACGAGTTTATCTAGTTCTACATATCCAACGTTTATTGTCATAAAAATTTATTTAAAACTATATAAGGAGAATTCTATCATGAATAGAGAAGAAGTAACATTGTTAGGTTTTGAAATCGTAGCCTATGCTGGCGATGCTCGTTCAAAACTATTGGAAGCCTTGAAAGCTGCTGAAGCTGGCGATTTTGCGAAAGCCGATAGCCTAGTTGAGGAAGCTGGTAGCTGTATCGCAGAAGCCCATCATGCCCAAACAAGTCTATTGACTAAGGAAGCTTCTGGTGAGGACTTAGCATATAGTGTGACCATGATGCACGGTCAAGACCACTTGATGACAACCATCTTGTTAAAAGATTTGATGCACCATTTAATCGAACTCTACAAGAGAGGAGTTAAATAATGAACAAACTCATTGCATTTATCGAGAAAGGAAAGCCTTTCTTTGAGAAACTGTCGCGTAATATCTACCTTCGTGCTATTCGTGATGGTTTCATTGCTGGTATGCCTGTTATTCTCTTCTCAAGTATCTTTATCTTGATTGCCTTTGTACCAAACTCATGGGGATTTAAATGGTCTGATGAAGTTGTAGCTTTCTGATGAAACCTTACAGCTATTCAATGGGTATCTTGGCTTTGTTGGTAGCTGGTACAACAGCTAAGTCATTGACCGACTCAGTAAACCGTAGCATGGAGAAAACAAATCAAATCAACTACATGTCAACACTGTTGGCAGCAATTGTTGGTTTGTTGATGTTGGCAGCTGACCCTATCGAAAATGGTCTAGCTACTGGATTCTTGGGGACAAAAGGTTTGCTTTCAGCCTTCCTTGCTGCCTTTGTTACTGTAGCCATCTATAAGGTTTGTGTTAAGAACAACGTCACTATTCGTATGCCTGACGAAGTTCCACCAAATATCTCACAAGTCTTTAAAGATGTGATCCCATTCACTCTCTCAGTTGTTTCTCTTTATGCTCTTGATTTACTAGCTCGTCATTTTGTTGGTTCTAGTGTGGCAGAATCAATCGGTAAATTCTTTGCACCATTATTCTCTGCAGCTGATGGCTATCTTGGTATTACCATTATCTTTGGTGCCTTTGCCTTCTTCTGGTTTGTTGGTATCCATGGTCCATCTATCGTTGAGCCTGCTATCGCAGCTATTACCTATGCAAACGCCGAAGTCAACTTGAACCTTATCCAACAGGGTATGCACGCTGACAAGATTCTTACTTCTGGTACACAAATGTTTATCGTTACTATGGGTGGTACTGGTGCGACACTGGTTGTTCCATTCATGTTCATGTGGTTAACAAAATCAAAACGTAACCGTGCAATCGGACGTGCTTCAGTAGTTCCTACCTTCTTCGGTGTAAATGAACCAATCTTGTTTGGTGCACCACTTGTATTGAACCCAATCTTCTTCATTCCATTTATCTTTGCTCCAATCGCAAACGTATGGATCTTTAAATTCTTTATTGAGACTCTTGGAATGAACTCATTCACTGCTAATTTACCATGGACAACTCCAGCTCCACTAGGTCTAGTTCTTGGTACGAACTTCCAAGTTCTATCATTCATTCTTGCTGCTCTTCTAATCGTGGTTGACGTAGTCATTTACTATCCATTTCTTAAAGTCTATGATGAACAAATTCTTGAAGAAGAACGTTCAGGTAAGTCTAATGATGAATTGAAAGAAAAAGTTGCTGCAAACTTCAACACTGCAAAAGCGGATGCTATTCTTGAAAAAGCAGGTGTAGAAGCAGCTCAAAATACCATCACTGAAGAAACAAATGTCCTCGTTCTCTGTGCAGGTGGAGGTACAAGTGGTCTCCTTGCAAATGCTTTGAACAAGGCAGCTGCAGAATACAATGTTCCTGTGAAAGCAGCAGCAGGTGGCTATGGTGCTCACCGTGAAATGTTACCAGAGTTTGATCTAGTTATCCTTGCCCCTCAAGTTGCTTCAAACTTTGAAGACATGAAAGCAGAAACCGATAAACTCGGTATTAAACTTGCCAAGACAGAAGGCGCTCAATACATCAAATTAACTCGTGATGGAAAAGGTGCTCTAGCATTTGTACAAGCTCAATTCGATTAACGATAGGGACTGTGAAACAGTCTCCTCTCGTTACGGAAATTGCTATGGCGAATTTCCTAATCGCCTTGTTAATTCGTCGGTAAAAAGACATCGTTTTTACCTCCTCATGTCACAATTCGGTGACTTGGTACAAGAAGTGAGATGGAGAAGGATGGCTCACTGACTCCTCTCCTCTCACTTTTACTTTATTTAAATCAAGAAATAGGTGAAAAAAATGACAAAAACACTTCCAAAAGACTTTATTTTCGGTGGAGCAACAGCTGCTTATCAAGCAGAAGGTGCTACACATACTGATGGAAAAGGACCAGTTGCTTGGGATAAATATCTTGAAGATAACTACTGGTACACTGCAGAACCAGCCAGTGATTTTTACAATCGATATCCAGTTGACCTCAAGCTAGCAGAAGAGTATGGTGTCAATGGTATTCGAATTTCTATTGCCTGGTCACGTATTTTCCCGACTGGTTATGGTCAAGTAAATCAGAAAGGTGTTGAGTTTTATCATAATTTATTTGCCGAGTGCCACAAACGTCATGTTGAGCCCTTTGTAACTCTTCATCACTTTGACACGCCAGAAGCTCTCCACTCAAATGGCGACTTCTTAAACCGTGAAAATATTGAACACTTTGTAGACTACGCTGCCTTCTGTTTTGAAGAATTTCCAGAAGTAAACTATTGGACAACATTCAATGAAATTGGACCAATTGGTGATGGTCAATACTTGGTTGGTAAATTCCCTCCAGGTATTCAGTACGACCTTGCCAAAGTTTCCAATCGCACCACAATATGATGGTGTCTCATGCACGCGCAGTTAAGCTATATAAAGATAAAGGTTATAAAGGTGAAATTGGTGTTGTTCATGCACTGCCAACAAAGTATCCTTTAGATCCTAAAAATCCAGCAGATGTTCGTGCAGCTGAGTTGGAAGATATTATTCACAATAAATTTATCTTGGATGCAACTTATCTAGGCCGCTATTCAGCTGAAACGATGGAAGGTGTTAACCATATCTTATCAGTCAATGGTGGTAGCTTGGATCTTCGTGAAGAAGATTTTACAGTATTAGAAGCTGCAAAAGACTTGAATGATTTTCTAGGCATCAACTACTATATGAGTGACTGGATGGAAGTCTTTGATGGAGAGACTGAAATTATCCATAATGGTAAAGGTGAAAAAGGAAGCTCTAAATACCAAATCAAAGGTGTTGGTCGTCGTGTAGCTCCTGACTATGTACCTCGCACTGACTGGGACTGGATCATTTATCCTCAAGGGCTATATGATCAGATCATGCGCGTGAAGAAAGATTATCCGAACTATAAGAAAATCTACATCACAGAAAATGGACTTGGTTATAAAGATGAGTTCGTTGATAACACTGTTTACGACGATGGTCGTATTGATTACGTGAAGCAACACTTGGAAGTCTTGTCTGATGCTATTGCAGATGGCGCTAATGTAAAAGGTTACTTCATTTGGTCATTAATGGATGTCTTCTCATGGTCAAATGGATATGAGAAACGTTACGGTCTCTTCTATGTAGACTTTGAAACTCAAGAACGTTATTCGAAGAAATCAGCTCATTGGTACAAGAAAGTAGCGGAAAGTCAGATTATAGACTAGTAGAATTAGTAATTAGATATAGAATTCTAGTGAGGTAAAAAGATGTTCAAAGATTTTATCCAATCTATTTATGAAAAAGTTTATATTATCAATTTTGATAAATGTTCTCAAATACCGTGTTTGACGAATGAAGAGCTGAAAAAACTTGGGAAATGGTATGTCTCTACTGGTAAAGAATGGATCTGTCATTCAGACTATGAGCTAGAAGAATTTAAAAATATCTTTTTAAATTTTATCAATCCTGAAGAACGGGATAATATCTCCTTTGATTCAGATTTTATGCCGTTTCAACAATCATAAAGAATCTAGGAAACTCTTTGTAAAAATCTTCATCAAAAAAATGCGTCATATCAAGATTCTTATTTTCTTGATATGACGCATTTTTAAATTTTATCAATCCTCAGTTTTATGGTTTTAGAAAGTATAATTTTTTTGTTTGTTTTGAAAGTTGTTCAAACGTTTCTTTGCTCAGTTTAGAATCTGAAACGATGGTATCAATATCAGAGATATTGTAGAAGGTATAAAAATCAAATTTATTGAACTTACTATTGTCAGCTAGTAAGTATTTTTTATTGGAATTATTGAGGGCGATGCGTTGAGATTCACCTTCCTCTTCACTAAAGGTCGCAATCGCATTGTCTTTAATACCATTACAGCTAACGAAAGCTTTAGAAAATTGAAGATTGGCTAGATTTTGCAAGGTTAGTGTTCCCACAAAGGCCCCAGTGATAGAGCGGTAGTTTCCACCAATTAAAATCAAATCTGTTAGTTTTCGTTCGTTTAAGATGAGAAATACTGGTAAACTGTTTGTTACAACACGAATATTATCGATTGGAAGTTCACGGGCAAAAGATTCTAAGGTCGTACCAGGGCCGATAAAAATAGTTTCACCCTCATCAATTAAATGGCTTGCAAAACGGCTAATTTCTTGTTTTTCTGCGATTTGTAAGCTTTGTTTTTCAATATTGGAACGTTCATTATTTAAAATAGAACCTGTGCGAATTTTTTCAGCTCCACCGTGTACTCGAACAAGTAAATCCTTGTCAGCTAACTCTTGCAAGTAGCGTCTAGCAGTCATATCTGATACATCTAAGCGAGTCATGATTTCTTTTACAGTAATAGTTCCCTTTGTATTTACCGTTTCTAGAATATTATCTAGTTTTTCCTGCTTTAACATCGTTATCACCTCTATTTCTATTACTATTTTATCATAAAGTGTTCAATCAATCAATTTAAAAAACAAAATAAAACAAAAACAAAAATATCATGGTTGTTTTAAACAAACCATGATATTTGTTATCAGTTCTGGGATAATTGAATTAGTCCAAACCGTAGTTGTAGTCATCATCTTGCATGGCTTCAACTTCACCAAGGAGGTAACCATTTCCGACTTGAGAGAAGAAGTCGTGGTTGGAAGTTCCTGTTGAAATACCGTTCATAACGATTGGGTTGACATCATCAGCTGAATCTGGGAAGAGTGGATCTTGTCCAAGGTTCATGAGTGCCTTGTTGGCATTGTAGCGAAGGAAGGTTTTGACTTCTTCCGTCCAACCAACACCGTCATAGAGGCTTTCTGTATAGCCTTCTTCATTCTCGTAAAGAGTATAGAGCAGGTCGTACATCCAATCCTTGAGTTTTTCTTGCTCTTCTTCAGGCAATTCATTGAAACCAAGTTGGAATTTATACCCGATATAGGTTCCGTGAACAGATTCATCACGAATAATCAGTTTGATGATTTCCGCAACGTTGGCTAGTTTGTTATTACCAAGGTAGTAGAGGGGAGTGAAGAAACCAGAGTAGAAGAGGAAGGTTTCAAGGAAAACGCTGGCTACTTTCTTTTCAAGTGGGCTACCGTTTAGGTAGATTTCGTTAACAATCTCAGCCTTCTTTTGTAGGTAAGGATTGGTATTGGTCCATTCGAAAATTTCTTCAATCTCAGCCTTTGTATTCAAGGTAGAAAAGATTGATGAATAAGATTTAGCGTGGACAGATTCCATAAATTGGATGTTATTGAACACAGCTTCCTCATGGGGTGTACGGATGTCTGCGCGAAGGGCTTGAACCCCTGTTTCAGATTGCATAGTGTCGAGAAGGGTTAAACCACCAAAGACTTTTCCAACTAAGTCTTTTTCCTTGTTTGATAGTTTTCTCCAGTCGTCTAGGTCATTTGACAAGGGAATACGTGTATCAAGCCAGAATTGCTCCGTCAGTTTTTCCCAAGTTGATTTGTCGATGACATCTTCGATGGCATTCCAGTTAATGGCTTTGTAGTAAGTTTCCATTTGAAATCTCTTTCTATATATAATAATGCTGTTGTACAATCGTTTTTGCTTCCTTTAGTGTATCGCACAAAAAGTCGGAGAACCGACTTTTACATGTGCTTAGCTAGTTTATAAAATGTTTGATTAAGTTCTCTTTTGATGCTAGCTTACTAAACTTACAGAGAAATAGTAATTCCTTTGATTAAAAACTAAATCACACAGCTTTCACATTGGTTGGCACCGACTTCTCCACCATCATCTGTAAAGGTACGGACGTAGTAGATAGACTTGATACCCTTGTTAAAGGCATAGTTACGAAGGATAGACAAGTCACGTGTCGTTTGTTTGTTTTCTTTCTTCCATTCGTAAAGTCCTTTTGGAATGTCACTACGCATAAAGAGTGTGAGTGAAAGACCTTGATCCACGTGCTCTGTTGCAGCAGCATAAACATCAATCACTTTACGCATATCCATGTCGTAAGCAGAAGTGTAGTAAGGAATGGTTTCTGTTGACAAGCCAGCAGCAGGGTAGTAGATTTTACCGATTTTTCTTTTTCTTGACGTTCTTCGATACGTTGCGTAATCGGATGGATAGAAGCAGAAACATCGTTGATATAGCTGATAGAACCATTTGGTGCTACAGCAAGGCGGTTTTTGGTGGTAAAGACCATCTGCTTGAACCTTGTCGCGAAGTTCAGCCCAGTCAGCAGCACTTGGGATAAAGACATCTTTGAAGAGTTCTTTAACGCGGTCTGATTTTGGAAGGAATTCGCCTGTAATATACTTGTCAAAGTAGCTTCCGTTAGCATAGTCTGATTTTTCAAAGTTATGGAAGGTGATACCACGTTCACGCGCGATATTGTTTGACTCCACCAAGGTCCAGTAGTTCATAAGCATGAAGTAGATGCTTGTAAATTCAACAGACTCAGGCGATCCATATTCAATCAGTTGTTGGGCAAGGTAGCTGTGAAGTCCCATGGCACCAAGACCAAAGGTATGAGCTTGGCTATTTCCATGGTCGATAGTAGGTACAGCTACGATGTGTGAACTATCTGTAACGAAAGTAAGGGCGCGAACCATAGCACGGATAGAACGACCAAGTCAGGTGAAGTCATCATGTTGACCACGTTGGTTGAACCAAGGTTACATGATACATCTGTTCCCATTTGAAGGAATTCTTGAGCATCGTTGATTAAGCTTGGTTCTTGGACTTGAAGAATCTCAGAACACAAGTTGCTCATGATAATCTTACCATCAACAGGATTTGCACGGTTAGCCGTATCAATGTTGACCACATAAGGGTAGCCAGACTCTTGTTGCAATTTAGAGATTTCAGTTTCCAAATCACGCGCCTTGATTTTTGTCTTACGGATGTTTGGATTTGCGACCAATTCATCGTATTTTTCAGTGATGTCGATGTAGTTGAATGGCAGACCGTATTCTTTTTCTACAGAGTAAGGGCTGAAGAGGTACATTTCTTCATTTTTACGAGCCAATTCGTAGAATTTATCTGGTACCACAACACCAAGTGAGAGAGTCTTAACACGAACTTTTTCATCGGCATTTTCTTTCTTAGTTGAAAGGAAGGCGATGATATCTGGGTGAAAGACGTTGAGGTAGACAACACCAGCACCTTGACGTTGCCCCAATTGGTTAGAGTAAGAGAAGCTGTCTTCGAAGAGTTTCATAACTGGAACGACACCAGAAGCTGCTCCTTCATAGCCCTTGATAGGAGCTCCAGCTTCACGAAGGTTGCTGAGGGTAATTCCCACACCACCACCGATACGTGAAAGTTGAAGAGCAGAGTTGATAGAACGTCCGATAGAGTTCATATCATCTGTGACCTGAATCAAGAAACAAGATACCAACTCCCCACGACGAGCACGACCAGCATTCAAGAAGGAAGGAGTAGCGGGTTGGTAGCGTTGGTGGATGATTTCATTGGCAATATCAATTGCAACAGCTTCATTACCATCAGCAAAATAAAGGGCGTTAAAGAGGACACGGTCTTCCATATTTTCAAGATAGTATTCACCGTCGTTTGTTTTCAAAGCATATTGATTGTAAAATTTATAGGCAGCCATGAAAGACTTGAATTGGAAGTTTTGGTCTTTGATAAATTGATGCAATTCTTCCAAGAATTCTGGACGGTATTTCTTGATAAAGGCTGTTTCGATATAGTTGTGTTCAATGAGGTAGTTGATTTTATCTTTTATTGAATCAAAAACCATAGTATTTGGAACTACATTTTCCTTAAAGAAGGCATCCAAGGCTTCCTTATCTTTATGAAGCATGATTTGTCCATTAACAGGACGATTGATTTCGTTATTGAGACGGAAGTAAGTTACGTCTTCAAGATGTTTTAATCCCATAAAATTTCCCTTATCTAATTACAAAAGAAAGGCCTCTAGTTAGCCCTAGAAGCAGTTCCTTCTGGATGATGTACTAAGATTATGCTAATTGTTTCAATTTTCCTGGTTGGAAACCTGAAAAGACTTCAGTTGGTGTTTGGATAACAGGAGCTGCGCTGAAACCGAGCTCTTTAACTTGATCGATGTACTCAGGTTGCTCATCAAGATTGATTTCACGATAAGCAACATTATTACTGTCCAAGAAACGTTTGGTCATTTTACATTGGACACAGTTGTTTTTAGAATAAACGGTTACCATTGTGTAACTCCTCTTTCAAAATAGATTACTTTCTTAGTATATCAGAAAATAAATTTTTTTGTCAATGATTTGAAACTAAATATAGTGGTCTTTTTTATAGATAACCAAACAAAGCACAATATATAGTGTTTGTTTTGTGAAAAAAAGTGATAATTATCCTATAAGTTGTTTTTTTGAAAAAAACTATATCCTGTGTCTTGTTATCTAGTATAGAAGATTTTCAGCAAGTTATCTGAAAGGAAATCGAATAAATCCCATAAAATGCTTGAAAAAAATCCTAGAAGATGATATAATACCAAATTGTAAGGGTTATCACATATAACTCAAAAAAGAAAGAACAAAAGGAGAGTCAAACTATGGCTTCTAAAGATTTCCACGTAGTGGCAGAAACAGGTATTCACGCACGTCCAGCAACATTGTTGGTACAAACTGCTAGCAAATTTGCTTCAGATATCACTCTTGAATACAAAGGTAAATCAGTTAACCTTAAATCAATCATGGGTGTTATGAGTCTTGGTGTTGGCCAAGGTGCTGACGTAACTATCTCAGCTGAAGGTGCAGATGCAGATGACGCTATCGCTGCAATCTCAGAAACAATGGAAAAAGAAGGATTGGCATAAGGAAAATGACAGAAATGCTTAAAGGAATCGCGGCATCTGACGGTGTTGCAGTTGCAAAAGCATATCTACTCGTTCAACCGGATTTGTCATTCGAGACTGTTTCAGTCGAAGATACAAACGCAGAAGAGGCTCGTTTGGATGTAGCTCTTGAAGCTTCTCAAAACGAGCTTTCTCTTATCCGTGAGAAAGCTGTAGGTACGCTTGGTGAAGAAGCGGCTCAAGTTTTTGACGCTCATTTGATGGTTCTTGCTGACCCAGAATTGATCGGTCAGATTAAAGAAACAATCCGTGCTAAGAAAGTCAATGCAGAAGCAGGTCTTAAAGAAGTGACTGACATGTTCATCACTATCTTTGAAGGCATGGAAGACAACCCATACATGCAAGAACGTGCAGCGGATATCCGCGACGTGACAAACGTGTATTGGCAAATCTTCTTGGTAAGAAATTACCAAACCCAGCTTCTATCAACGAAGAAGTAATCGTGATTGCGCATGACTTGACACCATCTGATACAGCTCAATTGGACAAAAACTTTGTAAAAGCTTTTGTAACAAACATCGGTGGACGTACAAGCCACTCAGCTATCATGGCACGTACACTTGAAATTGCAGCTGTATTGGGAACAAATAACATCACTGAAATCGTTAAAGACGGTGATATCCTTGCCGTTAACGGAATTACTGGTGAAGTCATTATCAACCCAACAGATGAACAAGCGGCTGAATTTAAAGCAGCTGGTGAAGCTTATGCTAAACAAAAAGCTGAATGGGCACTTTTGAAAGATGCTCAAACAGTGACTGCTGACGGTAAACACTTCGAGTTGGCTGCTAACATCGGTACTCCAAAAGACGTTGAAGGTGTTAACAACAACGGTGCAGAAGCTGTTGGACTTTACCGTACAGAATTCTTGTACATGGATTCTCAAGATTTCCCAACAGAAGACGAGCAGTATGAAGCATACAAAGCTGTTCTTGAGGGAATGAATGGTAAACCAGTGGTTGTTCGTACAATGGATATTGGTGGAGATAAAGGAACTTCCTTACTTCGATATGCCACATGAAATGAACCCATTCCTTGGATTCCGTGCCCTTCGTATCTCTATTTCTGAAACTGGAGATGCAATGTTCCGTACACAAATCCGTGCCCTTCTTCGTGCTTCTGTTCATGGTCAATTGCGTATCATGTTCCCAATGGTTGCCCTTTTGAAAGAATTCCGTGCAGCCAAAGCAGTTTATGAAGAAGAAAAAGCAAACCTTCTTGCTGAAGGTGTTGCAGTTGCGGATGACATCCAAGTTGGTATCATGATTGAGATCCCTGCAGCAGCAATGCTTGCAGACCAATTTGCAAAAGAAGTAGACTTCATGTCAATTGGAACAAACGACTTGATTCAATACTCAATGGCAGCAGACCGTATGAACGAGCAAGTTTCATACCTTTACCAGCCATATAACCCATCAATCCTTCGCTTGATTAACAACGTTATCAAGGCAGCACACGCTGAAGGTAAATGGGCTGGTATGTGTGGTGAGATGGCTGGTGACCAAAAAGCTGTTCCACTTCTTGTCGGCATGGGCTTGGATGAGTTCTCTATGTCAGCAACATCAGTCCTTCGTACACGTAGCTTGATGAAGAAATTGGACACTGCTAAGATGGAAGAGTACGCAAACCGTGCCCTTACAGAGTGTTCAACAATGGAAGAAGTTCTTGAACTTCAAAAAGAATACGTTAACTTTGATTAATGTCATCAACCTTGTAACCTAGTTGCAAGGTTTTTTGCTACGGTAAATTCCCAAACTAACTTCCACCGCTAATCCAAGTGGAAGTTAGTCTGATAAAAATCGTAAAAACCAGTGGAATTCCGTGTCAGGGTAAGTTCCACTGGTTTTAATACTGCTTGATTTCATCGCTTTTGTAGCCAAAATGAATCGAAAAAAAGAGCGCACAAAATCCCCTCATCTGAAAGCGTTTCAGATTAAGTTCCGCTATGGTGGAAGTTAGTGTGAGACGTTTGAATGGGGTTGAAGATTAGTTTTTAGATTTTATGTTGGAGTAATTTTGAAGACTGACAGACGTCTTCTGCAGGTATTTTAGAAATGCCTAGAAGCTTAGGAATCTCTTCTCCATAGGTAAATGCAAAGAGCTCATAGGATGACTTTCCATTCAAAGCAGCACGTTTGACACTGTTGACATGCGAACAAACGAGATTGATGTCCTCTTGAGTTAAATTGTCAAAAGAAGTTCCTTTAGGTAGAATGTCACGAATTAGTGTGTGATTTTTCTCAATTCTCCCTTTCTGGTCAGAGCGATTAGGATCACAAAAGAAGAGTTTACTCTCTCCTCGCACATCCATTTCGATATCATCGACCCTGGCAAACTCTCCACCATTATCTGTCAGGATGACAGGAAAAAGTTGGAAGAAATCTTTGTCAGCTTGGTGAAGAGTGTTCTTGATTTTATAAAGGTGTTTGGTAACCTCAAGGGCAGTTTTATTATCCAGAAGTCTAGCGAAGATAAAGTTACAGAAAGAGAGATTGAAGGTGAGTAGTACTTTACCTCCCATCCTGCCCATAACGGTGTCCATTTCCAGCCAAGAGTCTAGTTGATTCAGTGCTAAATAGTTTTGGAAATCCTCATAGGAACGTCCTTTTTTAGCTTCTTTAGGGATGGAAGGTAGCTTACTTTTCCGTCTTTCTTTGAATTTAACGGCTCTGACTAGGTCAATAGGAGCGATAGATAGGTATCCTTTTCGGATATGTCGATAGACAGTTGAGGAGCTGACATCAAGGTTATGAGTTTTGAGGATATGATAGATGTGTTGTCCCTTTTTAACCCCATCAGAAATGACTTTGTCCATGTCCCAGAAGGTCTTGGAATTGAGGGGAGTTCCTTCACGAGCTTCGACAAGAGTTTGTTCGTATTGTTTTTGAGCTTGTTTAGCGAGATAGAAGACTTTCTGATAGCCACAATTTTGTCTTCTTTTAGGGCACCCATTACAGACAAAGGGAGCCTTATCGAGTAGAGGGCAGGGAAGGTTATTAGAGGTAGACTCTCGGACTTGTCTGTTTCGTTTGACTTCTTTGGAAACAGTAGTTGGGTCTTTTAGAATGGATTGTCCGATAACTTTGAAGGTTTCACCGCGCTCTAAGCCTAATTGAATATCATTACGATCTGAAAGGGTAAGGTGTTTATGTTTTGTCATAGTGGACCTCATTTCTAACTCAAACGTCTCACACTTAATTCCACCATAAAAATCCGTTTTAGACTAATTTCCACTTTGGTTGGGCAAGTGGAAGTTACTTTGAGAAGTTACCGGTTTTTTGCTACATTTTGGAAAAGTATGGTCTTATACAGTCCACTTTTCAATGAGCCAGAGGCATGATATAATAGGGGGAGCAAATAGAATAAGAGAGAAACCATGTCTAAAGAAATTGATATTGAGTACTACCACCAGCTAGCCTTGCAAAAGCAGAAGGAACACCGTAAAGTTTTAGCCAATCTAAAGAAAAAACCTCCTAAAAACCTAGACAAGATAGCCCAGCAGATTCACCAAGAAGTCTTTTCGGAGATTGATTGTACGGCCTGTGCCAACTGTTGCAAGACATTGGGGCCTGACTTCAAGGAAGCGGATATTACACGAATCGCCAAGTATTTTAAGATGAAATTACCAGCTTTTGAAGCAGAGTTTCTGCAAGTAGATGAAGATGGGGACAAGGTTTTTCAAATCCATGCCTTGTCCCTTTCTAGGAGGAGATAATCTCTGTTCCATCTATGAAGTTCGGCCAAAGGCCTGTCGTGAATTTCCCCATACAGACCGTAAAAAAAGATCCATCAAATCAACCATTTGACGATTAAGAATACTTTGACCTGTCCGGCAGCCTATCTCTTTGTTGAGAAATTAAAGGATAAGTTGTAGAGATTGACTATCCTATTTATTATTATAAAGATACTGTTCTAACTCTGTAGAAATCATTTCTATGGAGTTTTTCTCTTTATGGTCTATTTTTTGAGAAATCATCAATTTATTTTTTTATAAAAAAAGTAGTTATAAGGATTTTTTTAAGCAAGTGAACGTATACTTATACAAACAAAAAGAAAGAGGTACAGCTATGAATTATTTAGTTATTCCAGCTTATCAACCTGATTTTAATTTGCTAACACTGATTGAAAAAATTCACAAGAAGGGTGATTTTTCTATCATTGTGATTGATGATGGTAGTTCTCCTGAATGTAAAGAAATATTTGCTCAGGCTGAAAACTATGGGACTGTACTTCGTCATCAGGTCAATCAAGGTAAGGGGCAGGCTTTGAAAACAGCTTTTGTTTACATTCAATCCCTCAAGATGCCTGGAACTATCGTTACAGCAGATGCGGATGGTCAACACAAGATTTGGGACATACTCCGCACTAGTAACAAGGCCAACGAAAATCCTAGCACTCTGGTTCTTGGTGTTCGTGCTTTTACTGGCAAGGTTCCCTTGCGTAGTCGCTTTGGAAATAGCTTGACACGTATCTTATTTAAAATCCAAACAGGCGTAGCAGTTTCAGACACACAGACAGGACTTCGTGCTTTCACGACAGACTTGATTCCTTTTATGATGGAAGTGGAAGGACAACGTTATGAGTATGAAATGAACATGCTATTGGAAGCCAGCAAACAATATCCGATTTTGGAAGTTCCTATTGAAACAGTCTATATAAACGACAATCAAGCTTCTTACTTCCGACCTATTCGAGATGGTTTAATGATTTACAAAAACATTTTGAAATTCGCTCTTTCATCATTTAGTAGTTTTATCGTAGATTATCTAGTTTATGCTTTTTTTATTCTTTTCTTGAGCTTTATTCCATCAGGTTTACACCTCCTCCTATCAAATGGGCTGGCTCGTGTGACCAGCTCTATCTTCAACTTTTCGACTAATAAAAAATTGGTATTTAAAAATAAAGCAAGTAATTTAAAAACAGGTGCAGGTTATTTAACCTTGTCTGTTGTTCTCTTTTTCTTAGATACTCTCCTAATTAGCCTTTTTAATACAGGTTTCGGAATCAATTTATTCATGGCTAAAATTTTTGTAGGAATGCTTCTCTTTGTGGTATCTTGGACTGTTCAGACACGATTTATTTTCAAAGAAAGGACTTGTTATCCAGTATGAAATTTTTTAAGAAAGCTTATCTATACGCCTCGGTCTTTGGCTTGCTTCTGACAAGTTCCTTTACCTATTCGATGTTAAAGACATTTGTACTAGCGGAGACTATCTCCACTGTATCTAATACCAGTTCTACATCTAACACAGAAGTAGCAAGTCAGGCAGTCCCAAATGCCCAAGTAACGGATACCAGCTATTCAGATGGGAGTATTAGTGTCAATCTAACTGAAAAGACGGTGAATGATACGAAAATCTATGTGGCGGATGTGACTTTGAGCTCTGCAGATTATCTGAAAACAGCCCTAGCTCAAAACTCCTATGGAACCAACGTTACAGCCAAAACCTCTGTGACAGCAGCTGAAAACAATGCTATTTTAGCTGTCAATGGCGACTACTATGGAGCTAATAGCTCAGGTTATGTTATCCGTAATGGTGTCGTCTATCGGGATAGTATCCGTGAAGACGCCAGTAATGGTGACCTTGCCATTTACAAGGATGGCTCTTTTAAAATCATTTATGAGAACCAAATCTCAGCTGACCAATTAGTTCAAGATGGTGTAGTTAATCTACTGGCATTTGGTCCGTCTCTAGTTGAAAATGGTGAGATTTCTGTCGGTATCAATACAGAAGTTGGTCAGGCTATGGCTTCAAATCCTCGTACAGCTATTGGAATTATCGATGAAAACCACTATATCATTGTTGTTTCAGATGGTCGTACCTCGGAGAGCAAGGGCTTGTCTCTTTACCAGATGGCAGAAGTGATGAAATCTTACGGAGTGAAGACGGCCTACAACCTAGATGGTGGAGGTTCTTCAACTCTCTACTTTAATGGTCATGTAATCAATAAACCGACTACAGGTGGAAGCAAAATATCAGAAAGGGCGGTGAGTGATATTGTCTACATCGGTTACTAAAAATAAAAACAAACGCCTCCAAAAGACGCTAGTCGGCTATAGTATTCTTACTATTTTCTTTTTAGTATTTAGCCGTATCTACGAGTCTTTCAGTTTTGGGGAAACCTCCCTTCATATGCACTATCTTTTTTTGTAGTCCCCCTAGTAGGGGGCGTCATTCTAGCATTACTGCTGAAAATCATTCCAAACTTAGGGCGAATCAGTCTAAACTTATGGAACTCGTCAGTAGCCGTTCTAACAACTGGTATGCTTTTTCGCGGAATCGTCAATCTATCAGGTCGTTCAACGACCCTAGATCAACCCTACTGGTATGTTGGTATAGCCTTTGCTTTGCTGGCTATAGTATCGCTTTTCCTTCAGAAGAAGAATAGTAAGAAATTAACTTAAAAATAAAGAAACTGGTTGTTGAGAGGAACAGCCAGTTTTTGCCTGTGGTATAATGAAGTAAGAAAAAACCTCAACCTACTTGAAAATGAAGGGAGAACTCCTGTGCCTAGACCGAAAACAAAAGAGGAGCTAGTATTAGCCTCTAAGGAGAATTATGAAAATCTCAAGCTCTTCATCTCTAAACTAAGTGAAGAAGAGTTGCAGACTCCTTTTGATTTTTTAAGAGACCAAAAGAAAAAGGAAGCGCACTGGAAAAGAGATAAAAATCTACGGGATGTTTTGATCCATCTTTATGAATGGCATCAATTACTTTTAACTTGGGTACATTCTAATCAAAAAGGTAATGAGATACCTTTTCTCCCTGAACCTTATACTTGGAAAACCTATGGAGAAATGAATGTCGCTTTTTGGAAGAAACACCAGAAAACGTCCTTAGAAGAAGCTACTAGACTTCTTGAACAATCACATAGAGAGGTTTTAGAGTTGATAGAAGTTTTTAGCAATGATGAACTCTTTAACAAAGGTATCTATAAGTGGACGGGAGGGACAAGTCTAGGTTCCTACTTTGTCAGTAGCACTTCCAGTCACTATGATTGGGCTACGAAAAAGCTCAAAGTTCATCGGAAAAATTGTAAGTCTCATTAATTCAAGAAACAGTGAAATTTAGGAAAGATTTTTTTCTAAGTTTCTAATAGTTTTTCCTTGTCTTTGAGAAATTCTAGCTTTAGAATCCTTCAAAAAAATTAACATTTAAGGCAATTAATGGCTTAGAAGAGTGCAAAAACATTTAGTTTATAGGAATTCTAGGTTTAGAATTGCACAGATATTTATGAAAAACAGGGTATTTGATAGTTAGGATTGTTCTATTCTGAAAGCTTTGGGGTGTCAATTGTATAGGATAGTAGTTTGCCAATGAATTTTGTTGAAAGATTCCTTGTTTTATGGTAGTCTAAAGTAAAAAGAAAGCCCTACCATTCTATTTGTATCTTTAATCTGACTTGGTTTAGGTCTAGAAGAGGGATAGATATTTTAGATTTCCAAATAACAATTATATTTTTTTACTTGCAAAAATGTATTTCAACTTTACCTAATGTAAAAGAAGGAAATATCATGAAACGTTTATGACTTGTTTGAAAGAGAATGTGAGCTAAAAATGGATTCTCTTTACATATTAGGAGTGGGTATATGAGTAATTTAGAGTCAATTCGTAAAGCGCATATCATCGTGTGGAGTGCCCTATCTATTTTTTTATCATTAAGGGCGTCGCTCATTAGCAGCACAGAGTATTTCTTGCTTATTTTTTTAGCTTTTTATCTACTCAATAGTATCACTACCTATATATTCAGTGAAAAATAAAATAGTATCTATCTGTCTAGCCATAAATTCGATTCTGTTAATCAGTTTCCCCATTTTAATCAATAAATATTTCCCAGGAAACGTTTCTACTTATATCGTATTAATAATTATTTTTTTATCCTGGAGTTCTTAATCTTTAATATAATTGGTAAAGATTTTGATACTAGATTAGCTAGCGAGTATAGGAAAAATCAGTCAGTTTAAAAAGTAAGATGTCTCAATCTCCTTGGATAAAAATATTTAGAGATTTCTAGTTTTTATATTAACTATATTTCCATTTATTCTTCATGGTACAGTTGCTAATCGTGTATTGGCTCTTATCTTTTTGATAAAAAAATTTGTGTAGATACTACGATAAAGTTTCTATTAAACAGAATCTTTAAGACAAGTGAGGTAATGAAAAGGAGGATATTTTCTCTTTTTGTACTAGATTTGATTGTCTATTTATTTTTAGGCTATGTTTTAGCAATCCAAAAAGATGGATACCTATTTTCAATTCTACTAATTTTTTCTAATTTTTCAGTTCCATTTATCAGAGAAAAAGAGTATGAGTTATTTAAAAATAAGAAATGAGATAAATATGGTTAAATCTTACTTCTCCTTAAAATTAAATAGTGAAAGGATATCTTATCTAGGTAACAAAGTGCTTTAAACGCAGTCGACGATTACCTGTTAGGACACTATCCTAACCATGCAACGTTAAAGAGAAGAAATCTTATGAAACTCGTATCACCAAATAATTATGCTGCTACTGAGTAAGAAGAGATGAGGTGTCTTGATGGGGAATTATCTCTACACAAGAAATTTTTTTCTTTTGGGATAAATGTTACAGTAAACATAGCCACTGCTTATTTTATGGGGAATTAAATATGTTTAAACTAAGTGATAAAGTCAGAGTGGTCTTTGCTCTTTTAGGGGGAAGTTCCATATTGATTAGTATGTATCTTATACCTTTTATTAAAACTGAGAATAAAGTTTGGGAAATACTTTTATTTATATTAGGTGTATTGCTAATTGGAATTGCGTTACTAAATCCCCAAAAAATTAAATTTTAGAATAGTATTAGTGAGTACGTAATCATTTATTGATTGGATTTTTTAATGCTATTGATGAATGGGATGGCAAAAGTGACAATAAATTAAGGACAGGATGATAGTATTATAATGGTTGTTTTAATTTTGATGGTTGTGGTATTTCTGTATTATGTAATTACAGAGTATTTTTCAGAATAGTTATATTGACTGTATACTATTTCTAACATTGCTGATTTCTCATTTGATATGGAATTACTATTTTTTGCCCATTGAAGTCTTAGTAGCATTAAGTGGAGTAAATTTGTTGTCAAGATTTTTCAAAAAAAAGAGAAGTCAATAGAGTTGTTAGTGGATTATTAAGACGAAAGGTAAAATTGGAATATTCAAAATGAAACATTTTTTTGCAGGATTTGGTGAAATAAACTTTATAAATTATCTTTTGTATATATGTGTAGGACTAGCCCCTCTTTTTCATATATATGTCATGGGTTCGGAAATGAGTTTTTGTGAAAAATAGTATTATCGATTTTTGGGAATCATATTTGTATGTATTTTTAACTATTGCTCGAATTTATAGGAGATTTTTCTATAATTCACTAGAATAGTATGGGTTAGTTAATCAATTAGAACTATTATTCTTTGTGATACTATGCTACTTTTAAGTTTTAACATTGGACAGCTGGCTGAAGTGAAAGTTGTTTATCTTAGGAAGGAAACTCAATGCCATACAAATTTCTACTTTTCGACCTCGACCACACCTTGCTTGATTTTGATGTTGCTGAGGATGTGGCTCTGACGCAACTCCTAAAAGAAGAAGGGGTTACAGATATTCAGGCTTATAAAGACTATTATGTTCCTATGAACAAGGCTCTCTGGAAGGACTTGGAGCAAAAGAAAATTAGTAAACAAGAGCTGGTTAACACGCGCTTTTCTCGTCTATTTGCTCACTTTGGACAGGAAAAAGACGGTAGTTTTCTAGCCCAGCGTTACCAGTTTTACCTCGCCCAACAGGGACAAACTTTTTCAGGCGCTCATGAATTCTTGGATATCCTCATCGAGCGAGATTATGAGCTATATGCTGCGACAAATGGCATTACTGCCATTCAGACAGGTCGTTTGGCTCAATCTGGTCTGGCACCGTATTTCAATCAAGTCTTTATCTCTGAACAGTTGCAAACTCAAAAGCCTGATGCTCTCTTTTATGAAAAAATCGGTCAACAGATTACAGGATTTAGCAAAGAAAAAGCCCTAATGATTGGAGATTCTCTAACCGCTGACATTCAAGGTGGCAATAATGCGGGGATTGATACTATTTGGTACAACTCACATCACCTCGAAAATCACACACAAGCCCAGCCTACTTACGAAGTCCATTCTTACCAAGACTTGCTGGATTGCTTAGATAAACTGTAAAAAGTGGTTTAGATAGCCACTTTTTGCTATAATAGAGGCAGTAAAAATGAAGGAGTTGGCTATGGAACACTCGTCTTGGCATGCTTTGATTAAGGCGCAATTACCTGAGAGGTATTTTGGGAAAATCAATCAGTTTATGGAACAGGTCTATTCTCAAGGGACTATTTATCCACCCAAGGAAAGGTTTTTCAGGCTCTCTTGACAACACCGCTTGAAGAAGTTAAGGTGGTGATTCTAGGGCAAGATCCCTATCACGGGCCAGGTCAAGCACAGGGCTTGAGTTTTTCTGTACCGGACTCTATCCCAGCTCCACCATCCTTGCAAAATATCTTGAAGGAATTGTCAGATGATATCGGGGTTAAGAAATCTCATGATTTGACAGCTTGGGCTGAGCAAGGAGTCTTGCTTCTTAATGCTTGTTTGACGGTTCCGGCTGGACAGGCCAATGGTCATGCTGGGCAGATATGGGAGCCCTTTACGGATGCTGTGATTCAGGTGGTCAATCATCTAGATAGACCAGTCGTTTTTGTACTCTGGGGAGCTTATGCACGCAAGAAGAAGGCCTTGGTTACCAATCCTCATCACATGATTATCGAATCAGCCCATCCCAGTCCTTTGTCGGTTTATAGAGGATTTTGGGGTTCCAAGCCTTTTTCCAAGGCCAATGCATTCTTAAAAGAAACAGGACAAGAGCCAATCGATTGGCTTAGATAAGGAGAGAATATGCCTCAGTTAGCGACAATTTGCTACATTGATAACGGGAAAGAACTGCTTATGCTCCACCGTAATAAGAAGCCAAATGATGTTCATGAAGGAAAATGGATTGGTGTGGGTGGTAAGCTTGAGCGAGGAGAGACGCCTCAGGAATGCGCGGCGCGTGAAATTTTTGAAGAAACAGGGCTCAAAGCTAAGCCAGTTCTAAAAGGTGTCATCACTTTTCCTGAATTCACGCCAGATCTAGACTGGTACACCTATGTTTTTAAAGTGACGGAGTTTGAGGGGGACTTGATTGACTGCAACGAGGGAACGCTGGAATGGGTTCCCTATGACGAGGTTTTGAGTAAGCCGACTTGGGAAGGTGACCATACCTTTGTTGGGTGGCTTTTAGAAGATAAACCCTTCTTTTCAGCCAAGTTTGTTTATGATGGGGATAAATTGTTGGATACCCAAGTTGATTTTTATGAATAAAGGAGAAAGCAGATGCTACTAATCAAAAATGGTCGTGTAATGGATCCCAAATCTGGTTTGGATCAAGTATGTGATGTCTTGGTCCAAGATGGGAAAATTGTCAAAATTGCGCCTGAGATTAAAGAAGAAGGAACAGAACTGATTGATGCTAGTGGTCTTGTAGTTGCTCCTGGCTTGGTTGATATTCATGTTCATTTCCGTGAACCTGGTCAGACCCACAAGGAAGACATCCATACTGGTGCCCTAGCAGCCGCTGCAGGTGGTTTTACAACTGTTGTTATGATGGCTAATACTAGTCCAACCATTTCAGACGTGGAGACTTTGCAAGAAGTTCTTCAGTCAGCTGCCAAAGAAAAGATTAATGTCAAAACAGTTGCGACCATTACTAAGAATTTTAATGGGAAAGACTTGACAGACTTTAAGGCACTCTTAGAAGCAGGTGCGGTTGGTTTTTCAGATGACGGTATTCCGCTTGAAAGCAGTAAAGTGGTCAAGGAAGCCATGGAGGAAGCCAAAAAACTCAACACCTTTATTAGTCTTCATGAGGAAGATCCAGGATTGAACGGTATTCTTGGATTTAATGAAAATATTGCTAAAGAACATTTCCATATTTGCGGTGCTACTGGGGTCGCTGAGTACGCTATGATGGCGCGTGATGTCATGATTGCCTATGCAACTAAGGCCCATGTTCACATCCAGCATTTGTCTAAGGAAGAAAGTGTTAAAGTAGTTGAGTTTGCTCAGAGATTGGGTGCGCAAGTCACAGCAGAAGTAGCGCCACAGCATTTCTCTAAGACAGAAACACTTCTTTTGACACAAGGTAGCAATGCAAAGATGAATCCACCACTTCGTTTGGAATCAGACCGTCGTGCCGTTATCGAAGGTCTCAAATCAGGCGTCATCACAGTTATCGCAACTGACCACGCGCCTCACCATGCGGATGAAAAAAATGTCAAGGATATTACCAAGGCGCCGTCTGGTATGACTGGCTTAGAAACATCTCTTTCCCTCGGATTGACTTATTTGGTCGAAGCTGGGGAGTTAAGCTTGATGGAATTACTTGAAAAGATGACATACAACCCAGCCAAGCTTTATAACTTTGAAGCAGGTTACTTGGCTGAGAATGGTCCAGCGGACATCACTATTTTTGATGCTAAGGCTGACCGCCTTGTGGACTCCCATTTTGCTTCCAAAGCAGCTAATTCACCATTCATTGGTGAAAGCTTAAAAGGGCAGGTTAAATATACCATCTGTAAAGGACAAATCGTCTATCAAGCTTGATAGGAGTTGGAATATGAATTATTTTCGAAAACGTAGGGAGAGACAAGCAAAATCTAATAGCGGCATTTACTGTCCCGCAGCTAATCGTTCTAAAATTCAATATGAAACTAAAGAAAAAGCTGACCATGCGGTTCAATATGATAATGGAGGTTTAGTTAGAAGCTATTATTGTCGTACATGTGCGTGTTGGCATACTACTTCAAATCTAATAACCCTCCGCTAAGTTTGAAAAACTATGGTCTGAAACTCTTTGGTTTAGATAAATCAGAATAGAAAGAGAAGTATGTATAAGACAAAGTGTTTACAAGAGAAGTTAGTATTATTTTTAAAAATTTTCTTCCCTATCCTGATTTATCAATTTGCCAATTATTCTGCCTCCTTTGTTGATACGACTATGACAGGTCAATACAGCACTATCGACCTAGCTGGTGTGTCTATGGCAACCAGTATCTGGAATCCTTTCTTTACATTCCTAACAGGGATTGTATCAGCCTTGGTGCCTATCATTGGTCACCATCTTGGTCAAGGTAAAAAGGAAGAAGTGGCGTCTGATTTTTACCAGTTCATTTATCTTGCCTTGGGTCTATCTGTGGTCTTGCTGGGGATGGTACTTTTCCTGGCACCACCAATCTTGAATCATATTGGACTAGAAGCTCCAGTGGCGGCAGTAGCGGTTCGCTATCTTTGCTTTTTATCTATCGGCATTATCCCCCTGTTGCTCTTTAGTGTCATTCGCTCCTTGCTGGATTCGCTGGGGTTGACCAAGCTGTCCATGTATCTCATGCTTTTGTTGCTTCCTCTCAATAGTGGATTTAATTATCTCTTGATTTTCGGAGCCTTTGGTGTTCCAGAACTGGGAGGTGCTGGTTCTGGTTTAGGTACTTCATTGGCTTATTGGGTTTTGCTGGGGATTTCTGTTCTAGTTTTATTTAAACAGGAGAAGCTCAAAGCCCTACATCTTGAGAAACGAATTCCACTTAATATGGATAGAATTAAGGAAGGGGTTCGCTTAGGTCTGCCTATTGGGGGAACTGTCTTCGCGGAAGTGGCTATCTTTTCCGTGGTTGGTTTGATTATGGCTAAGTTCTCATCCTTGATTATCGCTAGTCACCAGTCAGCTATGAACTTTTCAAGTCTTATGTACGCCTTTCCTATGAGTATCTCATCTGCTATGGCTATTGTCGTTTCCTATGAAGTGGGAGCCAAGCGATTTGATGATGCGAAAACCTATATTGTTCTAGGAAGATGGACAGCACTTATTTTTGCAGGCTTCACCTTATCTTTCCTTTACATTTTTAGGGAAAATGTGGCCAATCTTTATGGTAACGACCCAGAATTTATCGATTTGACAGCGCGTTTTTTGACTTATAGTCTTTTCTTCCAGTTAGCAGATACCTTTGCGGCACCCCTTCAGGGAATTTTGCGGGGTTATAAGGATACAGTTATTCCTTTTTACCTTGGTTTGGTTGGTTACTGGGGGGTGACACTCCCAGTAGCTATGGTATTCGACTCTCTAACAGATTTTGGAGCTTATTCTTACTGGATTGGTTTGATTATTAGTCTAATCGTGAGCGGGGCTCTCTACCGTTGGCGTCTAACTGTGATTATGAAGAGATTTGAATCTTTAGCAAAATCTAAAAGATAAAAAAGTTTGTGAAAAAATATTCTTAACAAGAAAATCCCTTATTCCTATGGGATTTTCTTTTTTAATTTGTGAAATTTTCTTTAGAAAAACTTTGACAGTACTTACCAAAAACGGTAAAATAGTAAGGTAAGAAGAAAGTTAGAAAGGCAAGAAGATGTCAACTTTAGATAAAAATCTTTTGCTAGAAATGTTCCGAAAGATGGAAGAAATCCGTCGTATGGACTTAAAAATTGCACAATTAGTAAAGAAAGGGAAAGTGCCCGGAATGACGCACTTTTCTGTTGGAGAAGAGGCAGCTAATGTGGGTGCTATGTTGGCTCTCAATCCAGATGATTTAATTACCTCAAACCACCGTGGTCACGGACAAGCTATTGCCAAAGGAATTGACCTCAACGGAATGATGGCTGAAATCCTTGGAAAATACACTGGAACCTGTAAAGGTAAAGGTGGTTCTATGCATATCGCTGACCTTGATGCTGGTAACCTTGGTGCCAATGGTATCGTAGGTGGTGGTATGGGAATCGCTGTTGGTGCAGCCCTCAGTCAGCAAATGCAAAATACCGGAAAAATCGTTGTCTGCTTCTTTGGAGATGGTGCGACCAACGAAGGTGTTTTCCACGAAGCAGTAAATATGGCTTCTATCTGGAACCTGCCAGTCATTTTCTATTGCATTAACAACGGTTACGGTATCTCTGCGGATATCAAGAAAATGACTAATGTGGAGCATATCCATCAACGTAGTGCTGCTTATGGAATTCCTGGAATGTTCATCGAAGATGGAAACAATGTCATCGATGTTTATGAAGGATTTAAGAAAGCCGTAGACCATGTTCGTGGTGGTAAAGGTCCGGTCTTGATTGAAAGTGTCACTTATCGCTGGCTTGGTCACTCATCATCTGACCCTGGTAAATATCGTACGCGTGAAGAAGTGGAATTGTGGAAACAAAGGATCCAATCGAAAACCTTCGCAAGTACCTCATTGAAAACACTATTGCAAGTGCCGAAGAATTGGAAGAAATCCAAGCGCAAGTCAAGGAAGCAGTAGAAGCTTCTGTTAAATTTGCGGAAGAAAGTCCATTCCCACCACTTGAATCAGCATTTGAAGATATTTACGCAGACTAAGGAGAAAGAGATAAAATGGAAACAAAAACAATGTCCTTCCGTGACACCATTATCCTTGCTATGTCTGAGGAAATGCGTCGCGATGAAAATGTGTTCTTAATGGGAGAAGATGTCGGTGTCTTTGGAGGAGACTTCGGAACTTCTGTTGGAATGCTTGAAGAATTTGGTCCAGAACGTGTTCGTGATTGTCCGATTTCTGAAGCTGCCATCTCTGGAGCAGCAGCAGGAGCAGCCATGACAGGACTTCGTCCAATCGTTGATATGACCTTCATGGACTTCTCGGTTATTGCCATGGACAATATCGTCAACCAAGCCGCTAAAACACGTTATATGTTTGGTGGTAAAGGTCAGGTTCCAATGACTGTTCGATGCGCAGCTGGTAATGGTGTTGGCTCTGCCGCCCAGCACTCACAGTCTCTAGAGTCCTGGTTTACTCACATCCCTGGTCTTAAGGTTGTGGCACCTGGAACACCTGCGGACATGAAAGGACTGCTCAAGTCTTCTATCCGTGATAACAACCCAGTTATTATTCTTGAGTACAAGTCAGAATTTAACCAAAAGGGGAAGTGCCAGTTGATCCAGACTACACAATTCCACTTGGAGTTGGGGAAATCAAACGCGAAGGTACAGATGTAACAGTTGTTACTTATGGAAAAATGCTTCGCCGTGTGGTTCAAGCTGCTGAAGAATTGGCAGAAGAAGGAATTTCAGTTGAAATTGTGGACCCACGTACCCTTGTCCCTCTTGATAAGGATATCATCATCAACTCAGTTAAGAAGACTGGTAAGGTTGTTCTGGTTAACGATGCCCATAAAACAAGCGGCTATATCGGAGAGATTTCAGCAATTATTTCAGAATCAGAAGCATTTGACTATCTAGATGCACCAATCCGCCGTTGCGCAGGAGAAGATGTGCCAATGCCTTATGCGCAAAACCTAGAAAATGCAATGATTCCAACCGTTGAAAGCATCAAAGATGCCATCCGTAAAACTTATAACAAAGAATAGAGTTACATAAGATAAATTATGTAAAATGATTTGAGTTTTTAACTTTTGTAACTTGAGATATGTATTGTACCCAAGTGATTTAAAGAGTTGCGACATGAGAGAGTCGAATCGATAATATTCGACGAATGAATTAGTAAATCTACTAGGTTGACCTCTTAATAGCGGCAACCGTAGCAACTTGAGATACGTGTTGTATCCAAGTGATTTAAAGAGTTGCGACAGGAGGGAGTCGAATCGATGTTATTCGACGAACGACTTAGTAAGTCTACTAGGTTGACCGCCTGATAGCGGCAACCGTAGCAACTTGAGATACGTGTTGTATCCAAGTTGCTTGTAGAGTTGAATTAGGACGGAGGTCTGCGAAAAAAAGATAGATTTCCTTGTGTTCATCGAACACATCGTTAATCTCCTATTTTTTCATTGTCCTCTGCGTCCTTAATATCTTATATTCGAACACGGGCTAAAAGCTTGGAAAAAAGATAAATCTCCTTGGCTTCATCGAAGCCATCGTCGATTTCCTATTTTTCAGTCGCTTTTGACGCCCTTAGTATCTTATAATAGAATTGGAGAGGTCATGGCTGATGACAAGCTAAGAGCGACTCCTGCAGCTAGAAAGTTAGCGGATGATTTAGGGATCAACCTCTACGACGTTTCTGGCTCAGGTGCAAACGGTCGTGTCCACAAAGAAGACGTGGAAACTTATAAAGACACAAACGTGGTTCGCATTTCGCCACTTGCAAAACGAATTGCCCTCGAACATAATATTGCTTGGCAGGAAATCCAAGGAACGGGTCATCGTGGTAAAATCATGAAGAAGGACGTTTTGGCCTTGCTTCCTGAAAATATCGAAAACGATACCATCAAGTCTCCTGCTCAGATCGAAAAAGTGGAAGAAGTTCCTGATAACGTAACACCATACGGTGAAATTGAACGTATTCCAATGACACCAATGCGCAAGGTTATTGCCCAACGTATGGTTGAATCTTACCTAACTGCACCAACCTTCACGCTCAACTATGAAGTTGATATGACTGAAATGTTGGCACTTCGTAAGAAGGTTCTGGAGCCAATCATGGAAGCAACTGGGAAGAAGACTACTGTAACAGACCTTCTTTCACTTGCAGTTGTTAAAACTCTTATGAAACACCCTTACATCAACGCCTCATTGACAGAAGATGGCAAGACCATTATCACTCACAACTATGTCAACCTTGCCATGGCAGTTGGGATGGATAATGGATTGATGACACCAGTTGTTTACAATGCTGAAAAGATGACTCTTTCAGAGCTAGTCGTAGCCTTCAAAGACGTCATTGGTCGTACCTTGGATGGTAAATTGGCTCCAAGTGAACTGCAAAATTCAACATTTACAATCAGTAACTTGGGAATGTTTGGCGTTCAGTCCTTTGGTCCTATCATTAACCAACCAAACTCAGCTATCCTTGGTGTGAGTTCGACAATTGAGAAGCCAGTTGTCGTCAATGGTGAAATTGTGATTCGCCCTATCATGAGCCTAGGATTAACCATTGACCACCGTGTCGTAGATGGTATGGCTGGAGCTAAGTTTATGAAAGATTTGAAAGAATTGATTGAAAATCCAATCTCAATGTTGATTTAAGAATAAGAGTATTCATTTTTAAGATATAGATAAAGGAAGGAAGACATGGCCTTAGAAGTAATTATGCCAAAAGCCGGCGTGGATATGACAGAAGGACAAATCGTCCAATGGAATAAAAAAGTCGGAGAATTTGTAAAAGAAGGAGAAATCCTTTTGGAAATTATGACTGACAAAGTCAGTATGGAATTGGAAGCCGAAGAAGACGGTTACTTGATCGCTATCCTAAAAGGAGATGGCGAAACTGTCCCTGTAACGGAAGTTATTGGTTATCTTGGTGAAGAAGGGGAAAACATCCCAACAGCTGGAGCAGTAGCGCCAGAAGCTAGTCCAGCACCTACAGCAAGTGCTTCAAATGATGATGGTAAAAGCGATGATGCCTTGATATTGTTGTGATTGGTGGAGGTCCTGCTGGTTATGTTGCAGCCATTAAAGCTGCCCAACTCGGCGGTAAGGTTGCCCTTGTTGAGAAATCTGAACTTGGTGGAACCTGCTTGAATCGTGGATGTATCCCAACCAAGACCTATCTTCACAACGCTGAAATTATCGAAAACATCGGTCATGCTGCAAACCGTGGTATCGTAATCGAAAATCCAAACTTCACTGTAGATATGGACAAACTCCTTGAAACCAAGTCTAAGGTTGTTAATACCTTGGTTGGTGGAGTTACTGGTCTTCTTCGTAGCTACGGAGTTACTGTTCATAAAGGAATTGGTACGATCACTAAGGACAAGAATGTCTTGGTAAATGGTTCTGAATTTCTTGAAACCAAGAAAATCATCCTTGCTGGTGGTTCAAAAGTCAGCAAGATTAACGTCCCTGGTATGGAATCTCCACTTGTCATGACTAGTGATGACATTCTTGAAATGAATGAAGTGCCAGAAAGCCTTGTTATCATCGGTGGAGGAGTTGTCGGTATCGAACTTGGTCAGGCCTTCATGACATTTGGTTCAAAAGTGACTGTTATCGAAATGATGGACCGTATCGTGCCAGCTATGGATGCAGAAGTTTCTAAGAATCTTCGCTTGATCCTTGAGCGTAAAGGAATGACCATCTTGACTGGTACTAAACTGCAAGAAATCATTGAGGAAAATGGTCAACTTCGTATCAAGGTTGAAGGAAAAGACGATATCATCGCAAGCAAAGCTCTTCTTTCAATCGGTCGTGTGCCAGACCTTGAAGGTATTGGCGATGTTGAGTTTGAATTGGATCGTGGTCGCATCAAGGTCAACGAATACATGGAAACTTCTGTTCCAGGTATTTACGCACCAGGTGACATCAACGGTACTAAGATGTTAGCGCACGCAGCCTTCCGTATGGGGGAAGTTGCTGCTGAAAATGCTCTCAAAGGAAATCATGCTGTTGCCAAATTGAATTTGACTCCTGCAGCTATCTATACTCTTCCTGAAGTAGCAGCAGTAGGTTTGACAGAAGAACAAGCCCGTGAGAAATACGATGTTGCCATCGGTAAATTCAACTTTGCCGCAAACGGTCGTGCCATTGCTTCTGATGCTGCTCAAGGTTTCGTTAAAGTTATTGCAGATAAGAAATACGGAGAAATTCTTGGTGTTCATATTATCGGTCCTGCAGCTGCAGAATTGATCAATGAGGCGTCAAGCATCATCGAAATGGAAATTACTGTTGAAGAAATGCTGAAGACCATCCACGGACACCCAACCTACTCTGAAGTGATGTACGAAGCATTTGCGGATGTTTTAGGAATGGCCATCCATTCACCTAAGAAAAAATAAAACGAAGATAGATTAGACTGGAAAGGTGTTTTCCAGTCTCTATCGTATAAAGGAATATCATGAAATATATTATCAATCATTCAAACGACACTGCCTTTAATATTGCCTTGGAAGAATATGCCTTTAAACACCTTTTGGATGAGGATCAAATCTTCCTGCTTTGGATTAACAAACCATCTATCATTGTCGGACGTCACCAGAACACTATCGAAGAAATCAACCGTGATTATGTTCGCGAAAATGGCATTGAAGTAGTCCGCCGTATCAGTGGTGGTGGAGCTGTTTACCACGATTTAAATAACCTAAACTACACAATCATCTCCAAAGAAGATGAAAATAAAGCTTTTGACTTCAAGAGTTTTTCAACTCCAGTTATCAATACTTTGGCTCAACTTGGTGTTAAAGCTGAGTTCACAGGCCGTAATGACCTTGAGATTGATGGAAAGAAATTCTGTGGCAATGCCCAAGCCTATATCAATGGCCGTATCATGCACCACGGTTGCTTACTCTTTAACGTTGATTTGTCAGTCCTTGCTAACGCCTCAAGGTTTCAAAGGACAAATTTGAGTCAAAAGGTGTGAAATCGGTTCGTGCCCGTGTAACTAATATTGTCAATGAATTGCCAGAAAAAATCACAGTTGAAGAATTCCGTGATTTGCTATTGGAATACATGAAAAAAGAGTACCCAGAGATGACTGAATACGTTTTTTCTGAGGAAGAATTGGCTGAAATCAATCGAATCAAGGATACTAAGTTTGGAACTTGGGACTGGAACTACGGTAAATCACCTGAATTTAACGTCCGTCGTGGAAGCAAATTCACTAGTGGTAAGGTGGAAGTCTTTGCTAATGTCGTCGAATCAAAAATCCAAGACATCAAGATTTATGGTGACTTCTTTGGTATTGAAGACGTTGCTGCAGTAGAAGATGTCCTTCGTGAAGTGAAATACGAACGCGAAGATGTCCTTAAGGTTCTTGAAACTATTGATATTACACGTTACTTCGCTGGTATTAGTCGTGAAGAAATCGCTGAAGCGGTAGTAGGATAAGTCAAAAAGAAGTTGGTTAGTTGGCCAACTTCTTTTTTAAAATTATATGTTACATAATTTATTTTACGTAATTTACAAACTATCTAGAGCATTCTTTTGTTCATCGTTGACGATATGGGTATAGAGGTCAGTGACTTGTGTACTGGCATGCCCTAGCTGGTGACTGACCAAAACTTGCGATTTAGTGGCATCATAGAGTCTAGTTGCTAGGGTATGTCGTAGTTTATGGGGTGTTACACGGACTTTAAAATCCTCAGAGTACTTAGCAACCATTTTCTCAACGCTGGAAGCATCGATACGATTAGGAACACCTCTGTAGAGTGTCAAAAAAAGGGCTATATCTGTTTTTTCTGTTTTATAGCGTTGATTACGAATGGCTAGATAATTCTCTAGATAAGGTTTTGCAAAGGCAGCAACATTGACCGAGTCACGTTTGCCACCTTTTCGAGTGACATCGATAACCATCATTTTGAGATTGAGATCCCTTATATCCAGATTAACAGCTTCAGATAAGCGGACGCCAGACGCCAAGAGAAGGGCAATGATGGCCAAATCACGTTCTTTATTTTTATTAAATGATGAAAGAGCTCGATTAGAGAGCTGTTGTGGGTACTCTTGGTCAATATAAGTTAGAAAACCTTCTGTTTCATCACCTAAAAAGAGTTTTTGCTTGATGTTTTCAGCTCTTGCAGCAAGTGTTTCTTTCTTTTTCTTTGTTGAAACTTTCTTCATTACATTACGATAAAAATAAGGTTCCCCCTGATCGTTTTCAACCTCCTCGGTCAGATACTTGTAAAGACTAGAAAGTGCCGACAAGGTCCGATTGATAGTTGTCTGTGAAACACCTTGCTTGGTTGTATTAGCATTCAGCAAAGGACGTTCACGTAGGTAAAGAATAAAAGATTCCATGTCTTTCTTTGACATATTTTCCAAGACAGATAAAGGAATATCAGATATTTTATCGGCATTTGAGATACCAGACTCTAAAACCCAGCTGAAAAATCGATCATATTCCTTGAGGTATTCGTACAAGGTTGTAAAACTGTAAGGAACAGCAAGCTTAGATTGGTAGTATTCCAGAACATACCAGGGCATGATTTGTTTTAGTTTGTCGATTCGTTCCAGTAAAATCTCACGTTTCATGTATTTTCTCCATAAATAAGTCTACTAGTAGTATAGCATAGGCTTATATATTTTTCAAGAAAATTATAGTTTTTCGGAAAGATGTTATAGGAGTTTTTTAATAGAATAACTAAAATAACCAAAAATGATTTCATAACATGTTATAACTAAAAAAATTTTTTTCGACAAAAATTGTCTATAATGTACTTTATTCCTGAGAAACTAACACAAAGACTTGGTTCTTATGAAAAAGAACCAAGTCTTTGTGTTTGATATGAATCTACTAGAAATTTTTCAAAGTCATTCTTATAATTCAATTTCTCTAAAAAATTTCAATTGCCATTTTTGTGTTGATTGAGCCGTTGTATTTAAATTTGTGCACCAAGGTGGATAAAATCTCATAGACATTTTCCCATTGTTGTCTTTTGTTGATAGAATTTTTCTACTGATAGCCTCTTCATTTGAAATAATAAAAAGGCCGCTCTTATCATTATCGATAACAACAATAACGAGTTCATCTCCCAAATCTTCATTTGTATAAGGAATGTTCTTGTTATTTTGGTCTTTTTTCCAAAATGCTGTAAAATATCCTTCTTTTTTCGGTGTTCTTTTTGCCAAGCGGCATCTTTTATATTCTTTATCTTCATCTTCCTTTATATTGATGAGGATGCCTTCGTATTTTTCATTACACTTTTCTTTAATGAATTCAAAATCACCATAAAATTTATGTAGAACATCAAGTATTCTCATTATGATGTATGTCCTCCCTTATCAAAATCAACAAAATATTCTTGATATATTTATTACATAATAAAAGTTATGTAATAATATTTTTGATCTACAATAACAAATCTTTGACTTTCCCAATTTCACTTTTTGGAATAACTAGGTGAATCATATCACCGAGGTACATTCTAGTTGAGCCGTTAACTGTTTGGCTCTTGCCATTATGGACTTGAGTGGTGATGAGGATATTGTGTGGTAAGTTGAGTTCATGTACTTGTTTTCCTGCTATTTTATCTGAAACTGGGATTTCAATAAGTGTGACTTCTCCTTCATCTGACGCTTCTTCTGGCAACATTTTTTCTAGCATAGCCTCATAGACTGGCGCACCCTTGAGCAGATCCATAATGATGTAGGCAACTAGGGTTACTAAGCCAAGTGGCATGAGATTACGAATATCTCCTACCATCTCGGTTACTAGAATCATAGCGGTTAAGGGAGCTTTAGAAATCGCTCCAAAGTAGCCACTCATTCCCAGAATGACAAATATAGGAAACTGTTCCTGACTAACAAGTCCAATATTAACACAAATAACACCAACTAGAGCACCAAGTAAGGAACCAAGGGCTAAAATTGGTAGGAAAATTCCACCTGGAAGCCCACTTCCATAACTAATCATACTCCAAACAAAACGAATCAAAAAGTAAGCTAATAGAACTTGGAAACTAAATCTTGCTCAGTTAAGGAAAGAACCAGTTGATTTCCACCACCAAGGATTTGTGGTAAGAAGATTCCGACTGGTATGATGAGAATAAAGGCGAGAATTGGGTAATAAGCTCTATCCAAATGGATTTTTTGACCAAGCCAATCATACACTCGACCAACATTGAGTACAGCTTTCTCATAGAGAAAACCGGAAAGTCCAAGAAAAATTCCCATAAGGAGGTAAATCCAATACTGATCAAGTGTCATGAGAGGGATGTTATCTGGCATATCTAGTACGGGAGTTAAGCCAAATATGAGTAGGGAAACAAAGTTTGCTACGAGACTGGCTGCTAGAGTAGATACCCAGAAAAATCGAGAAAAGTGATGATAGACTTCTTCTACGACAAAGAGGAGCCCTGCAATCGGTGCATTAAAGGCTGCAGCTAGTCCTGCAGCTGCACCACTAGCAATCAAGGAACGTTCCTCAACTGGACTGGATTTGAGCCACTTGGCAATACCTTTACCACCAACCGCTCCAAGTTGAATACTGGGTCCCTCACGCCCTAGCATAAGGCCACTAGCAATAGCTAGAATTCCTAGCACATATTTTTTCCAAAGAACGCCCCACCAGTTGAGAGTCATGAGACCTTTCAGTTCGGCTTCAACTTGAGGAATTCCTGAACCTTTGATGTCTTTTTCTGACTGAGTTAATTTCGCACTGAGCCAACAAACTATTAAATAAAATAGACCAATGATAAAAAGGTTGCGCACTAGGTGCGCTTGATCTTGATAAAGTCCTTGTATCAGGTGGAAGCCTTTTTCAATTAAGAAACGAAAGGATCCAACGATTATCCCAACGACAAGACCGACAATGATTCCTCGTCCAACTTGGGATAAGATGGTACTCGAGGCAAAGGCAAATTCTTTCTTGGAACTGAGTGTTTCTGACTGTTCCTCCATAATCATTCCTTCTAACTTATCTTTCTTTTTCTCCTGAAACCAGTGATTTAACGGGTTCAAAGCTGGTTCGGTGAATTGGGGTAACTCCTAGTTTTGTGAGGCCTTCTAGGTGTTTAGCAGTTCCATATCCTGCATTAGCAGTAAAATCATAGCCAGGAAACTGCTGATCGTATTCCTTCATCAATTCATCACGTGTCACCTTGGCTACTATGGAAGCTGCTGCAATTGAGAGGGAATTAGCATCACCTTTGATGATGGAGGTTTGTGAAATTGGTAACTCCAGTTTCATGGCATCTATCAAAAGGTGTTCTGGTTGAGGAGTGAGCTGGGAGATTGCTTCCTGCATGGCCAGTTTGGTCGCTTCATAGATATTGACTTGATCGATGACTTGATTATCCATGATACCAATTCCGATTGACAGGGCTTGGTTTTGAACGACTTGGAAAATCTCCAGATGCTTCTTTTTAGGAATTTTCTTGCTGTCATTTAGGCCTTTAATCTTACAATTTTTAGGTAAAATAACAGCTGCAGCGACTACAGGTCCAGCCAGAGGACCACGACCAACCTCATCAACACCTGCTATCAAGGTCAATCCTTGCTTGTAAAGTTCTTTTTCATAGGAAAGCATGGATTCCAAGCGCAAATTTTCATCTAATTCAGCTTGAATGGCTTTTTTACGCTTGCTGATTTCCTTTTGAACTCCAGAGCGATTATCCTTTTCAAGCTCTAAAAAAATATGGTTATCTAGATCCTTAACCGTAGCAAGGAGTTCTTTGATTTCTTTAATCGTCGCCATCGAGGTCTTCCAATGTATCTAAGGTATAGTTACCGAGTTTGCCGTCGCGGACTTCCTTCACGAAGAGACTGTAAAAGCGGTCGTAGTCGTCTCGGAAACCGAGGGCACGGGTCATGTCCATAATAATAACAGGCGCATCTTCTTCAATTTTCATTTGTTTGAAGCGTTCGGCCAACTTTTTTGGATAATGTTCTTTGAAATAATTGAGGCCGAAAATAGTTACCTCATCCATAGGAAGCAACTGGTCTTTAATAGCTCCTGTTAGTGCCAACTTAAGGGCAACTGACTCATCCTCAAACTTAGGCCAGAGAATCCCTGGTGTATCCAAGATTTCCAGGTCTTTATTGGTTTTAAGCCATTGTTGTCCCTTGGTAACACCTGGTTTATTGCCGACAACGGCAATTTTCTTACCAGCTAAACGGTTCATAAGAGTTGATTTACCAGCATTTGGAATCCCGATAATCATGGTACGTAAGGTTTCAATCTTGATACCACGTTCTTTCTGACGAGCAATCTTATCAGCCATGAGCTTCTTGGCAGCATCGGTTACAACTTTTACAGTTACTTGCTCTTTGGAGTTGATAGCTAGCGTCTGGATTCCTTGTGATTCAAAATACTGACGCCATTCCTTGGTCATTACTGGGTCAGCTAAGTCTGCCTTGTTTAAAATCAAGAGTTTTGGTTTGTCACCAACAATCTTGGTCAACATAGGATTTTGACTAGATAGAGGTAAGCGTGCATCCACCAAAATCGTCACAAAATCAACAAATTTTAAATTTTCCTGTACCTGTCGACGTGCTTTAGACATGTGACCAGGAAACCATTGAATAGTTGCCATAATATATCTCCTTCGGATTGAAAAATTTTAAAAACGTTTTCTTTCTTATCCTCTATTCTATCATAAATTATCCTTTTTTGCATGGTCTTTTGGCTATGAGAAATCTATTAAGCATAATTTTATTTATGTCTTTTACAAAACAGTAAACTTTTATAAAGGATATTAGATTTCAAAAACTGTAAGCCTCCAACAAAGAGGGTTTTCACCGCACTCAATATCAAAAAAATAAAAATATAGAGCCAGACTGATTCTGAACTCTATATTATTTCACTTACTCAGCTTTTATATTATTTAAATAACGGATTAAAGAAACCGTCTGTGTTTTTAAGAAGGGCTTTGAATACCTTAGATTTAAGAGCTACAGTATGAGAGAAGTCATCTGTTTTTTTCAAATCTTCTTCGACTGCTTTATCAAATAAAGGCCTTAACTCATCATAGTTGCTAATATGGGTTCCATCAATATCGATAGCCTCAAAACCTTTCTTAGCTTTAACAAGAATTTCCCCGTACCAATGTCTCTTCCACTCTTCAAGGGTTTTAAAGTTTCCTTGCGATACTTTATTAATTATTAGCTTATCGCTTAGTAAACCATGGTTGTTTTTATCTGCTTCTGTTTTGTATTTATTGGATACATAACTGATAAAGCCATTTTCATAACCATAATAGCCCCACATACGGAAAGCATTATGCTTAAATGATAATGAACCAGGTGCACCATCACTCGTATTTCCACCGTAAATACCAGCCATCATATTGACATTCACGTAAGCTGAGTTTGGAGTGAAATCCTCTGGACGATAAATTCCATCCCCTGGATTTCCATGTTTTGTCATAAAATTATTATCGATTAAATCATTGATGCTTGATAACTTCTTAGCTTTTTCTTCTTCATTCAAATCACGAACTTTATCCCATTGATTCGGCGCTTTGAGCTTATTCAAATTGTCAATGGTCCGCATTGCCTTGTCAACTTTCTTGAACCACTTCGTATTAATATCTGGTACCCCTGATTCTAGAACTGCATCTGCTTCTAGATGATCTAGCATCATTAGTGCTTCATTATAGTTTTTCATGTAGCGGTCAATGTCATCACGTGTTTGAAGCTTATCAGGATTATAATTGTACCATTGGTCACCATCATTTTCACGATGATAGGCCATGTTAAGACCTAGAGCACCATATTCACCGTTACCTGTAGATTTATCAGGTGTTTGCAACATACCTTGAGCATACGCTTCAACATCGGTGCCTTCACGATGACTATTTCCTCCAAAATATAACATACGGTCATTAACATGTGTTGTTTCGTGAGTAAAGGCTGAAATACCAAACGGACTAATCATATCTGTCACCATAAACAAGACCTTGTCATCATTATTTGGATTAGGGAATATTGAAGCCATAGCGCCCATACGTCCGTCTCTATCATGGTGTCGCCATGTTGGACCATATAATTCACGAATTGGGGCTACAGGGTTACCCTTACTGTCAAATCTCGACGACCTACAGGAGAACCATTGTAGGTCTGGTTATCCCATACAGGTGTCGGAACCATATTTTGACTCTTAAGAAGTCTATCACGAACATTAGGTAGAGCTAATCTGGACCAGAAATCAAGGTAAGTTTGTTGCCCTTTAGCAACTTTATCAATTTCTTTCTTAAAATCGTTTCGAGATTCTTCTGTTAACTTACCATATTTCTCAAATGAACTATAAGCCATCGTGTTATATGTTGAAATTAAGAACATATGAGCTTTCTTCAAGTTGAGTAATGGTAAAATCATACGTCCATGAACACCGTTATCTAAACCATCAAAGACTCTATGACGTTTATTGACAAAGTCAGGATTTGTAGTTTGAGGTTCTGAAACATAAACATTCTTAGCTGAGTGGATAAACCAATCATTGATGTCTTTATCCTCTGTAAACAAACGCATGTTGTATTCTAAGAAGTTACGTAAATTACCTTTACCAGTGTTACCTGAGATGATTTCACGGTAAGCATCTTGAGTCCGATCACCCTTCAAGTTCTTTTCACTCGAACCGATGTTGATGAGTCTGTCAATAACACTTGGTGTCTTACCATAAAAGTCAGGTTTAAACATCATGATGTTTTTTATACTCATGTCACCGTATTTGATATCATAGTAACGATTGAGATAAGTCAGAGCCATCATGATTTTAGCTTTATTGGTTTCTACTTTCTTGAGAAGTGCTTTTATCGCAGCTTCATCACCATTCAATTGATGGTCTTCGTTTTCAACAATAGCTTTAACTAGTTTGTCAAGATTTTCTTTCACGTCCGCAAAGCTTTCTTCAAAGAATAAATCTTTAATATAACCATTCTTACGTTCATCCGAATTAGCATTAGGATCTCTAGATGTATCTCGTTTATCCATCAAGGCACGGACTTCTTGTGAAATCAATTCTACACTTGATAATTGAGCTTTAACATCAGCAATCAATTTATCACGATTTTTAACAACCATATTCGGTGTATAGACAACATCACCAAGACCAGATACGCTATATTCACGCACTTGTTGGACTTTAGAATCCTTGAGTGTGACCCCCATTTCTTCTTTTGTACCATCTGCATAGTGAATCATTATTTTATCGATATCCGATAAATCGGTCACGATTGACCATCCTTCATCCCCGTAACAGAAAGGACTTCTTTCTTAGCTAAGTTTGAATCTTCTGCAAGTTTATTACCTTGGTTAACAATCCACTCTTTGTTGTAGAACGGTTGAAGCTTTTCAATGTTACGATATGCTAAATCACGTTCCACTTTATAATCTTGAGTTGTTTTGTATTCCTCTGATTTTGGTGTTGTACGATTGAGCGTGTCTTCAGGAAGAGTATTTATTTTAAATCCACTAGCCGTGATATTGTACCCTTCAATTTTCTTATTAGCTTCTTCTAAACTAATTTCTTTAACACGTTTAGAACGTTGATATGAAGAGGCTCCTGTACTCATATCACGAACAACGAAATCATTTTCAAGTCTATTACCTGAGAAGTAACCGCCTTCTTCATCAATATTTCTTGACCCATAGAAGATTTCGCCTTTAGAAACTTTCACCATTGATACGTTATCTTCAATTTGTCCTAATACCCAGTTAGAACTGATAAATCCACCAACATCAACTGGATTATCAATGTCAATTGTACCTTTAGCAACTGAATGACGAACAGAACCCTCTTTTCCTACAGTGAAATTATCCATACCATTATCAGATTTCGCAACAAGTCCAGCAGCTCTAGCTCGTTTACCTGTGATTGTTACATCAGCATATGCTCTATCTAAGTTACCTTTCCAAATTTCACCAGCAATACCAGCTAAATTCCCATCACGATCACCAACAGCCTGCAATTTACCGATAAATGCCACATTTCTTAACAGGCCACCACGATCAATCTTATTAACAATACCAGCAATACTATTGTTTCCAAGAATGCTACCAGTAACCTTGATATTCTCAACTGTCGCATTTAACAGTCTTAGCAAGTGCTGAAATATCATTAATCCAAGGCATATTGATATTAACGTTTGCTAAGTTAATATTTTTAACTGAACCGCCTTCGATACCACCGAATAATTGACGTTTCATGTTATGAATTGAATACTGGTTTCCTTCTACACTGGTCAATGTACCTCTAAATGTCCCAGGTACATATTCTTTATTAGGCGTTGGTACATTTTCTGCATTCAAATCTGCTCCGATTTTAAATGTACCATTTTTATCAGCATTCATAGCATCCACTAAATCTTTAAAATTATAGTAAACATTATCAACCTTAGGACGAGGTTTTTCAATGTAATGAATGTATTCATTTCTGGTTTTAGATGAGTCAACATGTTGAATCAAATCTTGAGCAGTTGCTGTAATTTTATAAAGTTCTTTTTCTTTTTCAGTCACCAACTCAATCTTATCAACTGCTAAACGTGTTATTTTATTATCACGACTAGTGATTTTTAAGTACATTTTCTTCACATCTTCATCTGAAGGTTTTTCAGTCATGAAATCACTAGGTGTTTCAGTACCATCGTCATTTACCTTCACTAAATTAGTAGATGCGATATTTTTAATTTCAACTTTTTTCAACTCTAAACGTAAAGGTTTTTCATCCAATTTAGACGTTTCATCACCTTCACCACGGTTGTAAGTCATTGTTGTTTCAATTTTATAATCTTTAAATAAATCCAAACCTTGAATAGCATCTGTCAATTTTTCTTTAGATAAATCAACTCGCTTAACAACAGTATTCCCATCCTTAATCTCAGCTATAATGCTCTTGATTTCAGCATTACCTGTATTTTCAAGAGTGTAATCCAATTTAGCTGAACGATCCATCGCATCTTCTGTTACCTTATCCAAAGTCAAAGTTGGTGCAACTTTTGTAGTATATTCAGGTAACACTTGTTGAACTTCAGGTTCTCCCTTTTCAGTGACTACGGCTTCTGATAAGGCTGGTTGAACCTCAGGTTCCCCTTTTTCAGTTACAACTGCTTCGGGTAAGGCTGGTTGAACTTCGGGTTCTCCTTTTTCAGTGACTACAGCTGCTGGTAATTCTGGCTGAACCTCGGGTTCTCCTTTTTCAGTGACTACAGCTGCTGGTAATTCTGCTTGAACTTCGGGTTCTCCTTTGTCGGTCACGACTGCTTCTGGTAATTCTTGTTGAACTGCAGGTTCGCCTTTTTCAGTTACAACTGCTTCTGGTAATTCTTGTTGAACTGCAGGTTCCCCCTTTTCAGTTACAACTGCTTCTGATAAGGCTGGTTGAACTGCTGGCTCCCCCTTTTCAGTGACTACAGCTTCTGGTAACACTGGTTGAACTGCTGGTTTACCCTTTTCTGAGACTACGGCTACTGGCAATTCTGCTTGAATCTCAGGTTCCCCTTTTTCAGTTACAACAGCTTCTGGTAAGGCTGGTTGAACCTCAGGTTCCCCTTTGTCGGTCACGACAGCTTCTGGTAAGGCTGGTTGAACCTCAGGTTCGCCTTTCTCTGCTATAACTTTGGGTTGCTCAACTGGCGAAACAGTTGAGGTCGGAGAAACCGACGAAACAGTTCTATCATCAAGCTCCAAGTAACCAACATATCTATAACCAGAAATTTGCAACACACCATCACGTCCAGACTCATGGATGTTAGCATTCAAATTAAGTGCTGAAGCAGTTGATAGTGCAACTAAACCTGTCGCCCCTACAATCAAAAATGTAGCTATTTTTTTATTTCTCTTATCTTTTGTAATAACTACAACAAGACTACCGATGGTCAATAAACCCAATACAGTCATAATAGATTGTGATTGACCAGTATTTGGTAGTGCGTCTTTCTCATAAACCAAAGCATATGATTCTTTTGATTCGTCAGGTCTACCTTGTTTGAGTTGATCACGTTCAGTTTGTGTCAAATTACTATAATCCAAGTAATGATAAGTCGATGCACCAACAACTGACGGTGCAAATAAAAGACTCCCCAAGAATACCGAACCAACAATACCCTTTATTTTCCGAATGGAAAATCTATCTTTTTTTAATAATGACAATTGTAATCCTCTACCTTTACTTTTTATTTCCTAATAGCAAACACTATTTTTTATTCTCAAAAATTGAACTTCTAAAATCATTCGTTTGATCGAGATAAGCTTTAAAGATTGCCTGTTTAAGTTTATGAACTCTACTTCTTTCTGGATATATATTCACAAGATAATCCTCAGCATCTTCATTGACAGCAGTAGTTATCATTCTTTGAAGATCTTCTATATTTTTTATTGTCACTCTATCTTTTCTGAACCAACTTCCATTTGGGTTAATGAAGCTAATGCTCATTAATTTATTAAATTTAGCTTTTCGCTCATTATACATTGCTTTTTTGAAATCAATCCATGATTTATATTCATTATTAAACACTTTCTTAAGTACTAAATCATCAGTTACATTACCGATTTTTTTACCATATGATGTAATAACATCACCATTGGCTTTTGCTTCTTCCGCGAATTGATTAGAAATATATGGTACCATTCCATCTTTAAATCCTTTTGCAGCTAACAATTCAAACGCCATACGACGACCCATTAAATCACCAGGAGTTCCTTTATCATTACTTAGAGCAGAATATATTGGTGAAAATAGTTTAATTGTATAATAGCCATTTCGTTTAAAGGTATTATCATTGTCATTTTCATATCCTCTTCTTGTAATAACATCATTTTCAATTAGACTATTAAATGTCGTTAATTTGCTAAGTTCACTATCATTTAAGTAACGAATAACATTAGTTGCATATACTTTACTTCCGTCTGGATCCAGTTCAAATTTATTTTCTATTTCTCAACAAGTCATTTTTCTTAGAAATATCCAAGTTAACAACTGCATTACCTTCTAGATATTCTAGCATATAAATTACATCAAACAGATTATGCATATATTTTTGTAAATCTGCAGCATTTTCAAATCGTTTTGTAGGATCTTTCACCTGAAGTCTAGTTGGATTTTCTGCTTCTTCATACTTCAATATAGAGTTAATCGTAATAGTAGGATCATCAGGATGATCAGGAGCTTGTAACAATCCTTTAGCATAAAACTCTGGTCCAAGTCCATTTCGTCTTCCATAGCCTCCAAGATAAATTTCTCGATCTGAGTTGTGCGTCATTTCATGTGTATAAGTTACCGCACCATCTTTATCAAGCATACGATATGCCATATAGTAGAATGCATCACCTGTAGCGTAGGCTCCATTAGAATTATGAACAACATTATTTCCTGCTGGACCGAAGAAATGTTTTATCGCTGGATGATTAGTTTCAAAATCAGCTTGGTATGTATCCTTATCTTCTCTTTCATCTGTACCAAATCTAAATGCATCATAGACTAGAACACTTCTATATAATTTTTCTTTATTTTTATCATCTAGTATTCTATACCAATAATCATAGTGATCTCTGAATCTAGCAGCCGCTTCTCTAGCTTTTGTCTCAACATAGTTATTTAAATTTGTTCCTGCTGGATGTTCTTTACTTCTATATCTATCATAAGCACCGAAACCTATAGTCGAAATATTAGCTATAATGAACACCGATTTTTCAGGTAATGTTAATAGCGGCAAGACCATACTTGGGTATTTCCAAGATGGGCTAGTTAATCTATCATATACTCCTATAGATTGCGGAGTACCTGCTTTTGATTGCTTATCACTTACCTCTTTAATAGTAGATTTTTCTTCTACTATATAGGCTTTAGTTTGTTCTTTAAACCACTCGTTATTGGTTTTATCTGGCACGAATGCTTGTCTATATTTTTCTAATGCATCAAATAAATTATTAGTTTTATAATTTTTCGCTAATAAAACATTATAAGTTATAACATTATTTTTCGCTAGTAAATTATTATATCCAGATTTACCTAGTTCGATAACATTATCTAATGCTGAACTATTTGATTTACCGAAGAAATCCAAGTGGTATATAACTAAATCTTTCGCTTTTGTATCACCATATTTGAAGTCGTACCAACGCTCTAAGTATGTTAATCCTAGAAGTAAAGCTTCCTTATTATTTTTAATTTTTTCGATTACATAATTATCTATTATCTTATTGTTATTTTCAGCTATTGCAGCATCTGCAGTAAGTAGTTTCGTTAAACTATCTCTCAAGTTATTTTTTGTAGTATTGAATTGTTCTTCTAAATATAGTTCTGTTAAACTAACATCATTTGAAACATCTAATACTTTTCTAATTTCCTTTGATTTATATTCTACACTATTTAATGCTGGTAATACTTTTTCCAAAATATTATCATAATTGCGAAGTAATGTATTCGGTGTATAAATTAAATTTGTATCGCCTATTCTATACTCTGCTACATTTGAAAAAAATCACTTTGATAATTTACATTAAGTTTCTCTGATGTATTGTCCGCGTAATATAGTAATAGTTTATTTATACTTGATTTGTTTTTTTATTAATATCACTAATTACTTCATTATCTTTCATTGGAACAACTGATAATAATTCTTTATTATAAAGATTACTACTTGACTCTACTAAATTTCCGTACTTAACTATTGTTTCTCTATTATAGAATGGTAATAGTTTTTTTCTATATTTTTTTATACTTTTTTTCTTTTGATGAATCAGCATTCTCAAGACTTCTATAGTCAGTTACATATCTAGAAGAGAAGTTAAAATCTTCTGTTTTAGTAGTATTTTTAGATACAAAAGCAGCTTTTTTCTCTCTAATTTGTGCGTCTTCTAATACTTCTCCTCTTTGAACAGTAGAATCCTTAGTTAAGATTTCATCATCTTCTGCTACTACGTTCACAACTTTATTATTTTTGTTGCTATATACATGATTTGCTTGCATTTTAGTGAAATCTTTTCCAGTTATAGCATTACCGTTTGTAACATTAACGTCGCTTAGCACATTAGAAAGTCGACCAGATTTTTCTAATCCTCCAGCTGGATCCCAAAGATTACCAACTACTCCACCAACGTTTGCAAAACGTTGAACATTATTAAGATTTCCTTCAGCATAACTATTACTAATTAGTGCACTATCTTCTACTGCACCAACTATTCCACCAATAGACTGATCACCTTGCGTTGCATTCGTCGCCATATCTATAGACGCAATCGACTTGTCTATTAATGCTCCCGAACCAGAAAGTTTACCTACTAAACCTCCGATTTGATAACTAGCAACTGTTTTATATGTATTAGTTATTCTGCCTGTATAGCTACTGTTAGAAATAGTAGAATTATTAACTTGTGATACTAATCCTCCTATTCCATGTTCACCAGCTATCGCTCCATCAGCATGAACATTACTAATTGCAGTTCTATTTTTCGCTTCTTTTGCAAGTGTTGCAGCATCTTCTTTTGCTGAAATATTGGCATCTTTTATTGAAAGATCTTTTACTGTAGCGCTATTTAGCACATTAAACAGTGGTTTTTTCAGGTTATATATAGCGTAATACTTATTATTATTTTGCCCTATTAATGTTCCATGAAATTCATTTTTCACATAACTTTCTTGACCATCTGGAAGTTCAAGTTCACGAGCATCCATAGTTGCACCTAAACGGAATGTGCCATTAGGAGTGTTATTCATTGCATCTACTAAATTTTTAAATGATGTATAGACACCAGTTTCACTTTGCTGAGTTTTTGGTAAATAGTAAGTATAATTTTCTAATACATTATTATTTTCATGATGTATCAGATTATTTGCACTTGCTACTATTTTATAAACAGCTCTATTATCTTTATTATCATTAGTAATGCTTGTAACTGGTAGCATCACATCTTTAAAGTTCTCTGATTTAACTTTCATGAAGTAATTTTGTGGGTCATTTGGTGCAGAATCTAATGAAGTTACATGACGATACTTATCACCTTCTTTTGAATATAGTTCTACAGAAGATATATTTCTAAGCTCTAATTTCTTATTAACGTCTTCTTCTTTAACATCGTCTTTTTTCTCATCTTTATGACGTTCTAGTGCATCATATGTCGGAGTAATTTCTTTACCATTTATAATACTTCTAATCCAGTCTAATTGTGTTGGAGATAATATTAATCCTCCTGAACGGTTCTTAGCACCATTTTGGTGTACACCAATGACTTCACCGTTAGTATTAAATATTCCTCCACCACTCATACCAGGTTTTCCACCTTGATATTGAACACCGTAGGTATTATTCGCATATTTTTGTTCCATTTCAACTGTAGCATCTTTTAAGTGCGTATATTCCCCACCTGGATATCCATAGACATTTAGTTTGTCATGAATATTTACTTTCGAGTAATTTTCTACTAGATTTACATGTTTTCTTTCTAAAGATTGTGGTAATTTAATCACTGCTAAATCATAGATAAATCCTTTTGGATAATCTTTTTGATTATAAAAATGAATATCCTCTGAAGTAAATGAACCTTTTTGTCCATCAGGTGTTACCCATTCATATGTATTTTTAGACTTTTCTCCTCTAAATTCACCCGTGCTGTTATCTGAAGAATTATTAATGAAATTGTGTGCTACTGTCAATAATACATTAGGTGCTATAAATGTAGCTGAACCAGTTCCAGATAACGCTTGATTACCTTTAACAAAATTCATTCTAAGTAGTGCACTGGCATTTTTTTGAACATTATTCGTTTCTGTTGTATTGTTAGTTTCTTCAGAAGGTTTTGTACTTTCTGATTTCAGCGGCTCGATTTTCCCAGTATATTCTTGAAGTGGGGCTACCTGTTCAGGTTCACCTTTATCACTTACTACTGCTTCTGGTAACTCTGGCTGAATTGCAGGCTCGCCTTTGTCGGTTACTACTGCTTCCGGTAAAGCTGGTTGAACTTCAGGCTCACCTTTTTCAGTAACAACAGCTTCTGGTAATGCAGGATGGACTTCGGCTTCACCTTTTTCCGTGACTACCGCTTCTGGTAACGCTGGTTGAACTTCGGGTTCGCCTTTGTCAGTAACGACTGCTTCTGGTAAATCTGACTGGACTGCAGGCTCACCTTTGTCAGTAACGACTGCTTCTGGTAAATCTGACTGGACTGCAGGCTCGCCTTTTTCAGTAACAACAGCTGCGGGTAATGCTGGTTGAACTTCGGCTTCACCTTTTTCCGTGACTACCGCTTCTGGTAACGCTGGTTGAACTTCGGGTTCGCCTTTGTCAGTAACGACTGCTTCTGGTAAATCTGACTGGACTGCAGGCTCACCTTTGTCAGTAACGACTGCTTCTGGTAAATCTGACTGGACTGCAGGCTCGCCTTTTTCAGTAACAACAGCTGCGGGTAATTCAGGTTGGACTTCTGGTGTGCCTTTGTTGGTTACTACAGCTTCTGGTAAAGCTGGTTGAACTTCAGGCTCACCTTTGTCAGTAACAACAGCTTCAGGTAATGCAGGATGAACTTCGGCTTCACCTTTGTCAGTAACGACTGCTTCTGGTAAATCTGACTGGACTGCAGGCTCGCCTTTTTCAGTAACAACAGCTGCGGGTAATTCAGGTTGGACTTCTGGTGTGCCTTTGTTGGTTACTACAGCTTCTGGTAAAGCTGGTTGAACTTCAGGATCACCTTTTTCAGTAACAACAGCTTCAGGTAATGCAGGATGAACTTCGGCTTCACCTTTTTCCGTGACTAAAGCTTCTGGTAACTCTGGCTGAATTGCAGACTCGCCTTTATCGGTTACAACTGATTCAGGTAACGTAGGTTGAACTGCTGGTTTGTCTTTATCGCTTACAACTGCTTTTGGCAATGCAGGTTGAACTTCGGGTTCGCCTTTGTCAGTAACGACTGCTTCTGGTAAATCTGACTGGACTGCAGGCTCGCCTTTTTCAGTAACAACAGCTGCGGGTAATTCAGGTTGGACTTCTGGTGTGCCTTTGTTGGTTACTACAGCTTCTGGTAAAGCTGGTTGAACTTCAGGTTCACCTTTATCTGTTACGACTGTTTCCGGCAACGCTGCTTGAACTTCTGTCGGCTTAGTTGAAGAAACAGGTGTTTGTTCCTGAATATCTTGTACTGTTGATGGATGGTCTACAAAGTTCGGTGTAACATTGTAATCTACCTTTTGTTGATTTGTTGGACTAGATACTGATTTCTCTTGATTATTTACTTTAGATTCAGAAGTTATATTTCCCTCTTTGATATATCCAATATATGTGTAACCTGAAATGTCTTTAGGAAGAGGTAATTTTTCTCCTGAGATTAATTCATAGTCAGTATTGTAATTTAGTAAGAGATTATTTTCTAAAGCATGAGCTGAAATTAGGACACCATTTCCTATTCCTGCAACCAATACTAAATGTAATACCGTTTTATTCTTGACCTTTTTCTTAGAGACAGCAAAAATTAAAATCCCCAGAGCTGCTAAGCTAGCACCAGCAACTAGGGCTTGCATCTCATTCTTGCTTCCAGTATTTGGTAATTCCGCCAGTTGATTTTGGGAATTTAACTTATAAACAAGATAATAAGTCTCATCATCATTCTCCACGTATGTCGGAATATCATAAACGAGCTGATTCTTTTCTTCCGATGATAGCTCTGAATCTGTCACATATTTATAGTGAACACCTTTAGTCTCTTGAGCTTCTACAGATGAACTACCTAATACAGACACAAAAAATAAACTTGAAATCGTTGCAGATACAAGTCCTACTGATAATTTTCTAAATGAAAAACGCTGCTGTTTTTCACCAAAATACTTTTCCATTATTCCTCCTTGAAATACAATTTAAAAATATGTAAGGTAAACTTTTTAATATTAGCTTGTTATCTTATAAAAAGGTAACACACTTTAATTATACTCTTAATTTACCAAAAAGTCTTAAAATTGCCTTGCGCTTTCATACTTTGTTTTATATATAAAATACGAAGGAGCAGGGTTTGTAATTTCCTATTTTCTTTTTGGATACAATAACACCTACCATGAAATTTCCACGGTAGGTGTTACTTATATCAATAATCGTTCTAAAAATGGTTTGAGGCAGTTGAGGAGAATTCCTTCTATCCAGCTTTCCTGTGCTGAGGAGAGATGATCTGTCTGAAGGCTTTTTTTTAGAAAATCTCGAACTTGTTCTGGTGCGATTTCAAACTCAAAAGCTTTCATTTTATAGAAAAAGTCGATGAGAGGATCTGACAGGTATGCGGTTGAAAAGGGTACTTCACCACTTTTTCGATATTCTAATAAAAGCCGAGCAAATCGGGATTTTTCTTCAGGAAGCTCACGAAAATAGGAATTGAGGAGCCAGGTCTGCTTCTGCTTTCTTTCAATTGGATCCTGAGTAGCAATTCGTTGGTCTTTTTCCAGCTCTTTTTGGTATTGTTTGGCCTTGATAGCCCGTTCTGTTCGATTTTTACCAAAAAGAATTTTCTCCCACTTGCGTTCTTCTTGAGTCAGGGTCTCTGTAAATCCAAAGTAATCTTGATAAGCACGCTCTGCTGGTCCCATGGCTAGAACCAGATTGTCTGCATATTGCTTGGCGACTCTATCCCTCTTCTTGCGCTCTTTCTCTGCCTGGATACGGAGTTCCTGTTCGTAGTCAATTTCTCCTTGCCTAACTTGACAAGATAGAGTTGGTCATCTGGCTTTCCAAGTAAAAAGGGTTTGATACATTTTTCAAGAACTTCCTCCATACGAGCTTTCTTCTTGGGTTCTGCCTTGGTCCAACTTCCTCCTTGAAAGACTTCTAGGAAAAGCTGGTAGTCTCTCTCAGGTGCAAATTGATTGCCACGATTGGGTTTAAAAACACCTTTTTCCCAGAGCCACTTTAGAAGACGCTCGTCAAAGTCACTTTTATTGACCTTGATTTTTTCCTTTTTCTGGGCTTTTCTGGTCAGATTTTCAACCTTTCTGAGCAGTTTTTCTTCCTCTTCTAGTTGCTGGTCAAGGGTCAATCGATGAAAATGACGAACACAATCGCTGCCAATCGGAAAGAGGCGTTGACCTGTGACACCGTTAAAGAGTTCGTAGGCGTACTTGATGGCATTTCCACAGACACAATTGCTACGGCCGATACCGTTAAAAATCAAGGAAACTTCATTCCATTCCTTGGTAGCTTGTTCCCAAGTATCCGCTTTTGAAGCCTGTAAAACTGCATCGTGTAGGGATTTTCTAACTGGAAGTGTCATGAGGTCTCCTTTCTAGATTATACTTTTACAACTTGAACCTCATCTTTACCGAGTAAAATCAAGTATTTTTCAATGCTGTCAATTGAATAGGCTCGAGATAAAGCCTCTCCGTATAGGGATAACTGACTACGATAACGGTCTATGAGTTGACTTGGATCATCATAGCGGTCTGTCTTATAGTCGAACAGAATAATCCTGTCCTCATAAAGCAGATAGCCGTCCAAGATTCCACGGACAACAAAGTCTTCCTGACTCTTTGGGTCTCGTTTGAGCATGGAGAAAGGTTGCTCGCGATAGAGATGGTTGGTATTAGCGAGAATTTCCTGACCAAGTTCTGTGTCAAAGAATGCAAGAATTTTAGCAAGATTAATCTTGTCTTTAACAGCTGGGCTGGTTTGAACCTGTTTGAGAGTTTCTGTCAGGCTAGCAAGCGTTGGTCGCTGGCTGAGGTCAATTCTCTGCATGAGTTCGTGGGTAGCACTACCAATCTCAGCTCCTGTTATCTTTTCTTTAGTTGAAAAATCTGGTAAATCAAAGCTAATTTTCTTGTCTACTGACTGGGCTTGACTAGCAATCTCTACACCTTCCATATCCATAACTGGTTCGTAGAATTTCTTGATTTGGCTTGGGGTTTGAACACTAGGAAGTTCAATGGCTGCGCGGTGAAGAGTATTATAAACTTCCACTTCTTTCAGCATTTCAAGAGCTTCCTTAATGGTTTCTGACTGGCGATTGTCTGCCTGGGAGCTATCTTGGAGAGGACTTTTGTTTTCCAATTCTCCGATAGCTTCTCTAGTCAGCTGATCTTCACCAATAAAACGATAACTAAAGTTGAGATTATCCTTGGCAAACACTTTACTGATAGCCCAAATCCAATCTTGGAAATTCCTTGCTTGCAGTCTAGTATTGCTATTTAGTTTTCCATTTTTAGCTGCTGGGTATTCCTTGGCTTCCAGCTTTTCGCGAGAACCCTTGCCGACAAGATAGAGCTTTTTCTCAGCCCGTGTCATGGCAACATAAAGGAGACGCATCTGCTCTGAATAGCTTGCCAGCTGTAATTCCTCTTCATTCTGCCTATAGGTCAGGCTAGGAATGGAGAGTTTGATGGTTTTAGGGTAGTGAGCTTCTACTGCTCCTGTTTCCATTTTGGCAATGCATTTGACACCTAGTCCATTTTTACGACTGAGAATGATCTCTGACATGCTGTCTTGCTTGTTAAAATCCTGATCCATATTGAGGATAAAGACGTAAGGAAACTCCAGTCCTTTACTCTTGTGGATGGTCATAAGCTCTACTGCATCCTTGGGCGGTGCGACGGCCACGCTTGCCAAATCATGCTGGGCTTCTAAGACTTGGTTAATCATACCAATAAAACGTGACAAGCCTTTGAAGTTGCTCTTTTCAAACTGGTCAGCTCGCAGAGCTAGGGCATAAAGATTGGCCTGTCTAGCAGGACCATTTGGCAAAGCCCCGACATAATCGTAGTAAAAACGGTCGTTGTAAATCTTCCAAATCAAGTCATAGAGGGAGTGCGTTTTGGTATACAAGCGCCAAGAAGCTAGTATATCCATGAATTGATTTAGTTTTTCAGCTAGAGCTGTGTGAATCAAGCCTTTTTGACTACTTGCCATTTTTTGTGCATTGACCAGTTTCTCATAGAGATTTTCGTGGACTTTATCCTCTGCTTTCTGAAGAGATAAACGTGCTAACTCGTCCTCGTCAAATCCAAACATTGGAGACTTCATAAGAGCAACCAAGGCATAGTCTTGCAGGGGATTGTGAATGACACGAAGGGTTTCTAACATGACTTGCACTTCTAAGGATTGGAGATAATTATTTTGCTCTCCGTCAGTTTTGACAGGAATTCCGTACTCAGACAGGGCGAGGAGAATCTGGTCATTACGACTGCGACTGGAGGTCAGAAGGGCGATTTCTTTAAAGGCAACGCCTTTTTCCTGATGGAGTTTCAGAATCTCCTTGATGACTAATCGCATTTCGCCTGTTAGTTCGTTTCTGCCTGCCCCTCTTCTTCCTCACCTGTGTCGTCCTTGTCATAGAGGAGAAATTCTGCCTTGTTGTCTGGATTGGGAGTCAGTTTGGTATTGGCAAAAACAAGCTGGTGCATGTTATCATAGTTGATTTCGCCGACCTCTTGGTCCATGAGACGTTCAAATACATCATTGGTTGCTGATAGTACTTCTGAACTACTACGGAAATTTTCCTTGAGGAGAATGAGCTTGCCTTCGTGTGGATTTTGTGCATAGCGTTGGAACTTTTCATTGAAAATCTGCGGGTCTGCCTGACGGAAACGATAGATAGATTGCTTGATATCTCCCACCATAAAGCGATTGTGGCCATTAGACAACAATTCCAACATCCGTTCTTGAATATGGTTGGTATCCTGATACTCATCGACCATGACTTCGTGGAAGCGAACCTGATAAGCCTCACGAACTTGCGGGAAATTCTCTAAAATCTCAATGGTGTAATGGCTAATATCAGCGAATTCAAAGGCATTTTCCTGACGTTTAAGCTGACGATAAGCTTCTACAAAATCACCCATGAAAGATTGGAAGGTTTTAGCTAGCTCCCATGTATCTTGATGATAACGTTCTTGATAGTCAAGAATCGTTATCTGGTCTGCTAGTTGTCCTAGTTTAGCAAACTGGGTCTTTCTCTCTTCGTTGTAGGCATCGGCCAGGGGCTTCAAATCAGCCTTACGACTGGCATTAGTCAGAGCACGACCATTTTTCTCTTTCGAAATGGCGACAACACGTGTAAGCACTGCCTGATAAGCCGGACTATCGGACTCCTGATTTAGGGAGCCAATTTCATCCAGAATCAACTGAACATTTTCTAAATAAGCGGCCTTTGGGAACTCCTTGGCATCATTGTCCAGATGATAACGGAAAAAGCTTTCCAAATCCCAAAGGGCTTGTTTGATTTGCTCAGTCAGTTTTTCTTTTTCACTGCTAAAATCAGCTTTTTCAAAGCCTTTTAAGAAAGATTCACTCAGCCACTTTTGAGGATTACTAGTGGATTGGAGGAAGTCATAGATTTTATAGACTTGCTGGCGTAGCCCCCGTTCATCTTTTCCACGTCCTGCAAAATTTTTCAGCAAATGACTAAACTTCTCTTTCTGTTTGCATTGGTAATGCGCTTCAAAGACCTCATGGAATACTTCGTTTTTTAGAAGGAGTTGCTCGCTCTGGTTTTGTAAAATCCTGAAATTAGGCGCAATATCAATCAGATAGCCATGTTTGCCAAGGAATTTTTGTGTGAAAGAGTCCATGGTTCCGATAGCTGCATTGGGTAGGTCTGCCAACTGACGACCCAAGTGTTGTTTGAGGTCGACATCACTACTTTCTTGAATTTGTTGGCTAATTTTTTTCTCCAACCGTTCCTTAAGCTCTGTGGCTGCCTTGACGGTAAAGGTTGAGATGAAGAGTTGACTGATTTCCACACCACGCGCCAATTGGTCCAGAATACGCTCGGCCATAACAAAAGTCTTCCCAGAACCAGCCGACGCTGAAACCAGGATATTTTGACCAGAAGTGTAGATGGCTTCTATTTGCTCGGCAGTTTTCTTTTGTTCCTTGCTCGAATTTGCTTCCGCTTCTTGCAGTTTTTGAATCTCCTCCTCACTTAAAAAGGGAATAGTCTTCATCGATTCAACTCCTCTCTTATTTTTTCAAACCAAGCTTGCTTGAGTTTTTCTCCGACCAGACGCTTGCCATCAGCCAGATTTAACTTCTCTAGGAAACGGGCTTGGCCCAAGTGATAATTAGCTTCAAAGCCAGTAATGGCTTGATGTTGCTGGACGTATGGGGCAATGCTTCTGCCATTTTCAGTATAAGGATTAATGGCGAACTGGCCTGCTAAAATCTTCTCAGCAGCTTTCTTGTAAAGATGGGCATTGTAATCCAGCAGGAGCTGGAATTCCTCATCCGTCAGCTGATTGGCCTTGTTTATTGTAGAATTCACCCAAATGACTACTTTCTTTTTCTAAAAAGAGCCCTTGGTATTTCATGGATTTGCTGGCTTCTACTACTGCACCTGCCAGATTTTTAACAGCTATCAGAGATTGGACAGGCTCAGCCATTTCCAAGTACATGGCGCCGAAAAAGTTCTGCTCCCCTTCTCTTTTTAGGGCAGCTAAATAGGTTGGCAACTGGGAATTGAGCCCATTAAAGAAATGAGGAAACTGGAACTGAGTTAGACTGGACTTGTAGTCTACTACTCCTATCGCTCCATCAGCTTTCAAACGGTCAATGCGGTCCACCTTACCTCGTACAAAGACACTGCGTCCATTGTCCAATTGAATAAAGGCTTGCTCTTTCCCACCGAAATTCGCCTCTTCTTTAATAGTCTCAATGGATGGATTATGACGAAGAATATGTCCGGTCGTTCGTGCTACATCAAGCAGAACTTTCTTGGTAAACTGGGCTTCCAAACTTTCTTGATAAATGGCTTCAAATTCGAGTTCTTGACTGGTTTCTTTAATAGCTTGTTCTAGACGGTGGTCAAAGGAATCTTCATCAGGTAACTGCAAGGCACGTTCAAAAATCCGGTGCAAGAAATTTCCATGACTGCGAGCATCTGGACGCAGACGCAATTCCTCCTGCAAGCCTAACACGTAGCGGAGGAAATAACTGTATTGGTTCCGGTAAAACTCCGTCAAACCAGAGGTAGACAGGTAAAACTCCTGTTCAGTAGGATAAGAGCTTGTAAGGTATCCTTGGCTAATGGCTTGCTACTCGGGCTGGTTGGGAGGGCTGGATTTTCCAGACCTTGCTGGTCAAGTTTTTTACCCATCACACGCGCTAGAACCTTAATAAAGGTCAAATCTTGCTCAGTCTCACTCATCTCGTCCTGCTGGTGATAGGCAACCAGACTGGACAAAAGACTGTGATATGACCCCATATCCTCCTTAGACAGCCCTTTGTGATTCATCCTCTTCTCTTTCCGACTAAATCCAAAATGAACTAGCTCTTGAAGATAAGCTGATTCTTTGCTTTCACTTTCGTTAAAAAGGCTTGGAGCCGACAAGATTAACTCTTTACGAGCAGAATTGATCAATGAAAGCATGGTATAGCGATTTTTCTTGAGGTTTTCACTGCTGGCAATCAGCAATTGTGACCCTTCCTCTGTCGCTTGGTTTAAGCTTTGTCTTTCTTCATCTGTCAAAAGGCTGGTATTCTGCGCAATTTTTGGTAAATGGTCCTGAGTCAGCCCAATGGCATAGACAAAGTCAGCAGTCAATGGTGCAATCAAATCGTAACTTTGCACCAGAACGGTGTCCACTGTCGCTGGAATGGTACGATACTGGGATAAGCTCATTCCAGAATGGAGCAAGGCTAGAAAGTCCTCCAGACTAACCTGTGAACCAGCAAAAACAGTCGCAAATTGTTCTAAAACATGACAGAATGCCTTCCAAACCTCGGCTTGTCTTTCCCGTTCAAGAGCTTCCATAGTGGCTGTCAAATCTTGCAGTTGCTTGGTCACCGCTCCTTCTTTTAGAAAATAGTTCCACTTTTGCAAGAGATTTTCAGCCTTTTGTTTTCGGCTAGCAAAAAGAGTCTCAAGAGGTGTTAAAATACGCAGACGAAGAGCATTTAATTGCTCTAAATTAAATTTTCCATGGTGGGATTTGGTAAAGGTTTGCTGAAAAGCTGGCAAGCCATTGATACCAAGATAGCGGATATATTGCTCAAATGCATCAATATCCGCCTGACTAAGGTCGGTATACAAACCTGTTCTGAGAAGGTTAATTAAATCCTCCTGACGGAAACGATAGCGTTTCAAAGCCAAAATAGACTCGATAAACTGTGTCAAGGGGTGGTGCGCCATGGATTCGCTTCTACCAAGATAGAAAGGAATCTGATACTGGTCAAAAATGGTTTTAAGAGATAACTGGTAAGAAGCTACATCCCCCAAGAGAATACGAAAATGCTTGTAACTTAGCTCTGAGTTCTCATGTAATTTCTGACGAATGCTACGGGCTACTAGCTCCAACTCTTCTTTTTGTGTCAAACAAGACCAGATTTGTAAGTTTTCACGATCCTTCTCATCGACATCCAAAGTGAGTTCTGAAAAGTCATAAGAAGACTCCAGCAAACGAGAGGCCTTGTCAAAACTATCCATCTTTTCATGAGTTTGAGAATAATCCTGAGCAGGAGTTTGGTATTTAGAGGCCAGATGATGGAGAAACTCCACACTAGCTTGGTAGAGATTGCCCTCGCGAAAAGGACTGGCATAAGCTTTCTTACTAGCATAAGCCCCAATGACAATCTCAACACCCTTGCCATGAAGTAGATCCACAATTCGCTCTTCCTCAGCAGAAAAACGGGTAAATCCATCAATGACTAAAGCAATTTGAGTGAAATCACTACTAACTTTGTCATCCTCAATAGCCTCAATCAAATGGGACAACTGACTTCCCTGAGCTAACTGACCTTGATTGAGATAGGCCGTTACTTTCTCAAAAATCAAGAGCAAATCCGCTCGCTTATCCTCATCCGTCAAGCTTTCGAAGTCCAAAAAGTTCATCTGAGCAGTCGCTATCTCATGATAAAGCTCCATCAACTGCTGGATAAATTGAGGATCCTGCTTGATAGCTCCATAAACACGTAAATCCTTAGGATCAAGTTCGGCAAGGCATTTATAAAAGACCATCCCAAGACCAATGTCATCTAGACTGGTCTTGGCAGGCAAGTCATTCAAGACCAGGTAACGAGCCATTTGAGCAAAGCGCGTGACGGTAATCGCAAAAGAAGCCTGCTGGGACAAGCATTCCAGCACGGCACGTTCCTTTTCAAATGAAAGAGAGTTAGGAGCGATATAGAAAACCCGCTTGCCAGTAGCAACTAGCTCCTCTGCCTCTCTAGTTAGAATTTCTGTCAAAAAAGTCCGAATATCAGTATAAAGTAATTTCATCTCTGCCTCGTTAGAATTTTTCATTACCTTATATTATACCATGATTGGCCACCCAAGTCTGTAAATAATCAGTTCTTATTCATCTGTTGAAAAGAAAATGCCGGAAAGTTCCGACATTATTTTATTAAGCTAACTTCCTGAAAATAGGAGTAACCACACGTCCCAAAAGGCAGTGATATTAATGAGAATATGAACTAGTATTGGATAGTAGAGATTTTTAGTCATGCGATATAATAGAGCCAAAATAAAACCTCCACTAGCATAAATGAAAAAAGCAAGAGGAGTTAAAGCAAAATTGATATGAATATAACCGAAAATAATAGCAGAAAGCAAAACATCTCCGTACCAAGGTGAGTTTTTGAAAAAGGTTGTCATAAGCACACCGCGATAAATCAATTCCTCAGCAATAGGGGCGATGAAGCAAACGATGAGCAAGAAATAAGGGAACTCCTGTCGTCCCATCATTTCTACCGTTTCATTCAAAGAAATCTGATTTGAAGGCGTGGATATGAAATACGAAAAGAGGAGATCAGACATATATGAAATGATGTAGCCCAGTAAAAGGTAGATAAAGTACCTCAACTGCCACTTAAAATGAAAAGTTTGCTTTCCTGCAAAAACTAGTAGGTAGATGACCGCTAAGAAAAGAACTCCACTCTCCATCAAAAGAAGAATCTGAAAAAATTCACGACTTGCTGGTAGATAAGGCTTTGCGAGGTGATTGAAAAGCCCCCAAAACCATGTTGATTTGTAAAAAATTAAGGACAATGCTAGTAAAATCTGAATAATCCGTTTTTTCATATTAAACCCTCTGTTTTCCTTGACTAGATTATTGAATATAATGATTTACTTAACTGTATAACAAGTTTAGTATAGCATATCTTTTCAAAATATCCTCTTCAAATCATGAATTGCCCTCAAAGCATCCTAAACTGTAAAATCAATTAGTCTTGTTCCTTTTACCATTTTATTTCCTAAAATATGCTATAATAATACCAAAAGATAAAGAAGGAAAACCTATGATTAAACTACTAGCCTTGGATATAGATTGATTTCTCCTAAATGAATCCAAAGCCCCCAAAAATCAGGTGGTTTATTTAGCCTGAACCTTTACAGAGCGAGACAAATAAAAAGTCAGTATTGCTACTGACTCTTTTACATCATTTTAATTTAACAGGATAAATTTATGCTTCTGGTTTTAGTCATAACTGACTCACTACCTTTTTCAACAAAAGCAAGCAATTTTCTCCGCTTCTGCCATGATGCCATTATTATCCATGGTTTTGGAGACTCAGATTATTTTCAGTAAACCAGCTAGGCTCTCTGTCACATTGTTTTTCAAGCTAGCATCCGTTACTGCATCAAGTAGATCTTCTACTTCTTTAAGCTTTAGCTTCTACTTTTCAGTCTCTACTTGAGGAACTTTAGCCTCATCTGTAGTATCTTCAGCTTCTTCCTCTGTCTCTTCCGTATCAGTGCTCGGTTTATAAAGATTATCTGCTGAAGGATTTAAACCTGCGTGATTCTCTTTTTCATCAGATTCAGGGCGAGTTGGCTCACTTACTTCATCATGTTTCTTATCTTCATCAGGTTTACTGTCTTCTGGCTTATTTTTACGAACATGGTCGCTGGCATTTCCCCAACCATTATCTGAGTGAGGACGTTCGTCTGGATGTTCTACATAATATTTTACAGTTGCAAAAGAGATCCTCAAGGCTATAACCCTTAGGTGCCTCGTAGAGTCCTTCGTCAAACCAACCAAATTTAATGTTATGGTAATGATCATAATGGGGAATAATCAAGCTTCCGTTTTTGACTTCAACAGTATGTTGGAGATTGTAAGGCATGTGATCAAGTGGAACCTTCTTAGCTGCCTTCACTTTATTATAGATTGCTTCTACTCCTTTAACTTCAGTATTTCCTGACCCCTGATTATCTGTTGAAGGAGGCATCAAACCTTCTCTTTAGCATAAGTCTGAGCTGCTGCTCTTTCAGCTTCAGACAAGCTTTCTTTCTTAATCCAATGACTATGAGTCATATGTGGAGCTACATAGGCATCGCCTTCATCGCTAGTTATATCACTAGGATTAAAGATATAGCCATCTTCTGTTGTATACTTACCTGCTAATTTCGCTAATTTAATTTCATCGTCCGTATAAGCAATCTGAGAATTTGGCTTACCAAGACGTTCTGGATGGGTAATTGGTGCTAGGAAGCTAATATATCATCAACTAACTTGACTTTATCAGTGATACATCATTAAGACGTTCCAATAGTTTATCCAAAGCGTCAAAATCAGCTTGGCGCCCTTTATTAGAAATCAAATTTTGATGAACTTTTGCTAGTAAATCATAAACCTTGTTGTAAAATTCTTGATCACTAAATGGAAGGGATTGCTTTTCTTAGCTCCTAACACATGGACAAACTTTCTTGTTTTGGAAAAGTTTATTATCAATGGCTGCAACAGTTTCTGCTGAAAGTTCCTTAGTAGAATATAACGGATTCCATTCTCTTCAAAGACATAACCATCAGCTACTTTTCGAACCGCCTGTTTCACCAATTTTCCATCAATTGCATTGCTTGGAGATGATTGAGGATTTGGTACAGGTTGTGGACTTGGTACTGGGGTAGGATCTGGAGCAGGGATTAGATTTGGTCTTGATGGTAACCAATGACTTGAACTATAATGAAGTGGAATCATTCTTGCAATCTTCTGCTCTAAATCAGTCATTTGGGAGTAAGGAATAAAGTGATAATGATCTCCGTGTGGCACTGCAACACCGTTAGCTGTACGTTTGATGATTTGGGCCGGATCAAAGACTAAGCCATCCGATTCTACATGTCGTTCTGATAAAGGTTTGGCATACAATTCACTTAAAAGTGTTGAAATGTCTTCCCCTTGATTTTGATGATAAGTTGGGGTGACAGTCAGGTTTGGAGTCTCTGTCAAACTTGGTTGGGCTGGTTTAGCATTATCCTACTTGGTTTACTTGAGTTTGTAGAAGAATGAGAACCCTGTTTACCATCTCCAATAGGCTTGGGCGGCAGCTAATTCTCCTGCTGACAAATCACTCTTAGGAATATAGTGGAAATGATTGCCGTGCGGGACAACAAAAGCGTCACCTGTATCTTCAATCACATCTGTCGGACTAAATACATACCCATCATCCGTTGTATAAGCGCTCCAGTTCCTCGATTCTGATGCCGGAGTATTGAGATTAAAGTTTGGTTTTGATCGGGAACTTGGTGTTGAACTTGGTTTTATCTGTACTACTTGGTTTTCGGATTGTCAGAATGGCTTTGAACTGGCTGACCTCCAATTGGTAGATTTCGAGCCAATTTTTCTTCCAAATCAGACATTTGCGAATAAGGAATGAAAGTGAAATGATCGTGAGGAACTAGCCCTTTCATTGGTAGTACGTTTTTGTAATCTACGCTGGGTCAAACACCATCCATCAGACTCCACATGACGTTGGCTAAGTGGCAAAGCGTGCAATTCTTGAAGGAGACTATCTAAATCCTCACTTTTGACTTTTCAGGAGCTTTTGGAAGAATCTTGAGGAGCCTCAGATGGACTCGTTCTCACACTAGATCTTGTAGCTCGCTGGAACGAGTATGCAACGGTAGTAATTGCCACCTTTTCCAGATAAGAAGGCTTGGGCAGCAGCTAATTCACTAGCAGACAAAGTCACTCTTAGGAATATAGTGAAGTGATTGCCATGCGAACGATATAGCATCACCCGTATCCTCAATGATATCAGAGGCATTGAAGATATAACCATCATCCGTTGTATAACGTCCTTGAGCTCTGGCTGCAGCAACAGCATTATCTGTGCTTGTCCCATGATTATGACTATGTTCCTGCTTCTGACGTTTAATCTCTTCTTTTGTCCGAATATTTGTCCGCATGAAGCGCATCTTTAGAAATGTAAACATAGTATTTCCGTCTACCTTAATCACATAGCCACCCCTGATTTCAGTGCATGTCTCGAATCCTTCAACTGATAATTCGGATCTTTCATGAGGAGCTCTTCACTGATGATGGCATCATAAGGAACCTTGCCATTATAGTAATGATAATGGTCTCCATGAGACGTCACATAACCTTGATCCGTAATCTTGATAACAATTTGTTCGGCGTTGATTCCTCTCTCTTACTGACTCTCATCTGGTGTCAAAGTTTTTCTGCCTTTTGCCCAGCTGGTCACCGTCTGTATAGAGCAACTCGATTATCTTTCTTAACTTGACCGCTTGGTACCGTCCAAGTTCATAGGAACAAACACTCAGAACAGAACTGCCACCGAACCCACCACATATTTTTATTGATTTTCATTCTTTTCTCTTTCTTAAGTCTATTTGATTCACCACAAGATGATGAACTAGTTAATTAACTAGTTAATAGTTTACTCTTTTTAGTATTGCTTGTCAAGAATTTTACATATCCACATAATAAAAATAAAAGCCTCTTTATCGAGACTTTCATTTTCATTACGGTTGCTTTCTTTGCTCACAGATGTAGGATT